>Ga0326728_10002694_pt1 | contig 58043 bp, 54 predicted proteins | sample MB3enrmetagenome_FD_207602 | JGI IMG/M metagenome (GOLD analysis project Ga0326728, IMG submission 207602) | Lab enriched peat soil microbial communities from McLean, Ithaca, NY, United States - MB31MN | ecosystem: Environmental > Terrestrial > Soil > Wetlands > Peat | place: USA: New York... | reverse complement strand
CGGGGTCTGCTGACTTACCCAGTCGATTCTTTCCTCTTTCATGCCGCCGAACCAGTATGGGCGGAAGCCGAGCAGGTCGCGGTAAAAGGTGTCCTCGACGGCGCGGCTATGCACCATGATGCCTATGTGGATGATGTGGCGGCCGATGACGTTGGGCGCGACGATCTCTTTGGGATCTGGCGGGGGCTCGACAAACTCCACCTTGTTGCCTTCCGGGTCGAGCACGGTGAACCAGCGGCTGCCGTCGGCGCCTTTCTCCACCTTGGCCGGCGTCTTCCATGCCTTGGCGGAGAGATACTTGCGCATCGCTTCGGCGTCGCTGGTGTTGTAGGCAGTGTGGTCCAGCCGGTTGATGCCTGCGCCGGGGGGCAGAGGCAGCACTTCCACAAACTGCGTGGCGTTGAAGGCATAGCGAACGCCCTTGGGATTCTCCGGGTCGGGTAATTTGGCCGCGCCGATGATCTCGCGATAGTAGTGGTCGGTGGCCGCTGGGTCCGAGGTGTAGACGGCCAGGTGCGAGATTCCCGTGATCTTTGGACGTGTAATCGGCGGATCCGGCATTTGCGCGGTGGCGGCGGTGAAGGCAAGGAGAAGAGCGGCGACAAGGAAGCTGGAATGCATTCTGCACCTCGAAAAGTAGTAGCAAACTTACCTTAAATCGATTTTGCGGGGTGTGCAAACATGAAGATTGCGAATATTGAAGGAAATCGCAGGGATGCGGAATGGCGTCTCGCTGGGGTCAGTTTGGGAGTCGCCCGCTCGACAACCTCCAAAGAATCAACGCCGAACGAAGAACTATACCTGGCGAGCAAGAGAAATCCTGCCCCGAATCGGGGGTAAACCTCGTCACGTGGCGGGACGCTCCATGGTCCACGCGCCGTAGAATCAAGACAGGTCGTGTTTTAAGAAGAAATTCCCTGGAGGAATAATGGCAACTGCCTTGCAGCACCCGGAGGTCGGTTCCGGCAGTGGTTTCGTTAGCGAAGAAGCTCGGCGGCAAATTGAACAGGCGCGCGCAGTACGCGAACGCCAGAAACAAGCGCTGCTTTTGCAAAGAGGGAATATCCTCTCGCAGAATACCTCGAATCCGGCGCGGCGCGCGGCCCTGGCGGCGGCGCTGGCGCAGATCGAAGGGCAGATTCAGGCAATCAACTAGGCGGGCCCGCTTCAAGCGGGCTTTTTTCTTCTCCACTTACGGGCTTTTCCCCGCCCGTTGCAACGACTCCCTGTGAACCATCATGGAGTTCGCCTGTTGCACTGGGGTCAGCAGCACCCGCGCTATGTTTACGTGCGCAGGCCGGCTCGCGGCCCAGACGATGACCTCGGCCACGTCTTCCGCAGTCAGCGTCTTGATGCCTTTATAAAAATTGCTGGCGCGTTCCGTATCGCCATGAAAGCGGACAATACTGAACTCGGTCTCCACCATGCCGGGGTCCACCGTGGTCACCCGGATCGGCGTGCCCAGCACGTCCTGCCGCAGGCCGTCGTTGATAGCCCGCTCGGCGGCCTTGCTGGCGCAGTAGACGGCGCCGCCGGGGTAAGTCATTTCGCCGGCCGTTGACCCCAGGTTGACCACATGGCCGCATCCCCGCTCCACCATCCCCGGAACCACGGCGCGGGTCACATAGAGCAGCCCCTTGACGTTGGTGTCGAGCATCTCTTCCCAGTCTTCGACTTTGCCCAGGTAGAGCTTCTCCAGGCCGCGGCTAAGGCCGGCGTTATTGACCAGAACGTCAATCTCCGTCCACTCCGCGGGCAGCGCGCCGATGGCTTCTTCCACGGCCTTGCGGTCGCGTACATCGAGGCTTATGGCGTGGACGGTCTCGGCGCCCCTTGCCAGTGCCTTAGTGGCTACAGCGGCCAGCTTGTCCGCGCGTCGAGCGGCGAGCAGCAACCGCGCTCCCTCGGCGGCGAAGGCCAGCGCCGTAGCAGCGCCAATCCCCGACGAGGCTCCGGTAACGAAGACGATCTTTCCCTTGAGTGTCATGGTTCTATCCTAACCACCTGCGGTGGGGCAGACGGCCCTTCGGGCCACGAGTTGTAAAAATGCCTGTTGAGAGTGTCGTCTCTCACAATTGAATCAGATGCTATACAAAGATGGGGTATATAGTATCGCTGAAGCTTGTACGCCCCGCCCGGCCCACTGCGCCCGCCTGCTCCGTCGCGGCTACCGGAACGCTTCACCGGGAGTCAAATGCCTTAGTGCTATACTTTAGCCCTAAGACTGCTGTTTCAGGCCGTTTTCAAGCGTGAGCCGCGCCGCAGTCTGGAGGTCGTTTTTGCCTATGACTCCCCGCGCCCGCCGCGCCCTGTTCACTGTGGTTCTCTTTTTTGTTGTCTGCGCCTTTGCCGGCAGTGTTCTACAGCGCAAGGTGGGGGCACAGTCCGCTGCCGGCGAAGGCCAGGTGCGCGACAACCTCAAGGAGTTCTACGACGTGTACGCGCTGGTGGAGCAGAACTACGCCGAGCCGATTGAGGGCGACAAGGCGGACACGGCCATCTACGACGGCGCGATTCCGGGGATGCTGCGGGTGCTGGACCCGCACTCCAACTTCTACGACCCCAAGGCTTACGCCAAGATGCGCGAGGAGCAGCATGGCCGCTACTACGGCGTGGGCATGACCATCCAGCAGCAGAACGGTAAAGTCTATGTCGTCTATCCTTTCGAAGGCACACCATCGTTCCGCGCCGGCATTCACCCCGGCGACATCATCTATGCGGTAGACGGCAAGATCGTCTCCATCGACGGCAAGATTCCCGATGGGCTGACCTCGTCGGACATGGTGGCCAAGGCGCTCAAAGGCCCCAAGGGCACACATGTGCAGGCGACATTTCTGCGCGAGGGCCAGGCCAATCCGCTGGTCTTCGATCTGATCCGCGATTCGATCCCCCACCCCTCGGTGGACCTGGCTTATGAGATTCGCCCGGGCGTGGGCTACATCCGTCTGACGCAGTTCCAGGAGACGACGGCCGCCGAAGTGGGCGAGGCCATCGACGGCTTTGGCGACCTGAAAGGGCTGATCTTTGACCTGCGCGGCAATCCCGGCGGACTGCTCGACCAGGCGGTTGAGGTCTGCGACCATCTGCTCAGCAAGGGGCAGGGCATCGTCAGCCAGCGCGGGCGCGCCTTTCCGGATAGGAATTATGCGGCGACACACGGCAACGGCGGCAAGAGCTTTCCCATCGTGGTGCTGGTCAACCGCGGGACGGCTTCGGCGGCGGAGATCGTCAGCGGCGCGTTGCAGGACCACGACCGCGCCCTCATCGTCGGCGAGACAACATTTGGCAAAGGCTTGGTGCAGACGGTCTATAACCTGAGCGAGAACACCGGCCTGGCGCTGACCACCTACCACTACTACACGCCCTCGGGGCGGCTGATCCAGCGCAACTACTCCGGCATTTCGCTCTACGACTACTACAGCCACGGCGGCACGGCGCCGTCCGATACGGCCAGCCGCGAGGTCAAGCTGACCGACGCGGGCCGCACGGTCTACGGCGGCGGCGGCATCACGCCTGACGAGAAGATCGAAAGCCCCAAGAACAACCACTTCCAGGAGACGCTGCTCTACAAGGATGCCTTCTTCCACTTCGCCCCGGTTTATCTGGCCAACCGCACCGTGGACAAGAACTTCCAGGTGGACGCGGCGGTGCTGGCGGAGTTCAAGAAGTACCTTACCAGCCAGAATATTCCCTGGACCGACGCCGATCTGAATGGGGTGATGGACTGGGTGAAGATCGGCATCAAGGAGAAGATCTTTACGATCCAGTTTGGCCAGTTGCAAGGGCAACGCGCGCGCGCCGACTGGGATCCGGAGATCCAGAAAGCGCTAACCTTCCTGCCCGAAGCGCAGGCCCTGGAAGACCACGCCCACAAGGTGCTGACCGAGAAGGCGATGGCGCGCAGCGAGACGCGGTAGCTAACGGTTCACCACCAATGCCTGAGTCAGTACCCCATGATGTTATAGCCGCAATCGACATACAGTATCTCGCCGGTGATGGCGCTGGATAAGTCGCTGGCCAGGAAGAGCGCCGCTCCACCGACCTCCGACTGGTCGATGTTGCGGCCTAGCGGGGCGCGGTCGGCATGGGAGCGCATCATCTCGCTGAGGTCGCCCACGCCACGTGCGGCCAGAGTTTTAACAGGTCCTGCGGAGATAGCATTGACACGAATGTTTTTTGAGCCGAGGTTATAGGCGAGATAGCGGACCGTGGATTCCAGTCCGGCCTTGGCCACCGCCATCACGTTGTAGTTGGGAACAACCTTTTCGGCGGCGTAGTAACTCAAAGTCATAATGCTGCCGCCCTCGGTCATTAAAGGAGCCGCGCCGCGCGTGACGGCGATCAGCGAGTAGACGCTGACGTCGTTGGCGATACGGAAGCCTTCGCGCGTGGTGTCGATAAACTGGCCGCGCAGCTCCTCGGCGGGCGCGTAGGCGATGGCGTGGACGAGAATATCGAGCCTGCCGAATTTCTCTTTGAAGGTGGCGAAGACGGCGTCGATTTCGGCGTCGTTGGAGACATCGCACTGGTAGCCGCTGGCTCCCGGCAGCTCGTCGATGAGGTTCTGGGCCTCGAGCTTCATGCGCTCGTTCTGGTAACAGATGGCCAGGGTTGCGCCGGCCTCGTGCAGTTTTTGGGCGATGCTCCAGGCGATGGACCGCTTGTTGGCCAGCCCGAAGACGACGGCTGTCTTACCCGCCAGATTGATCATTCTTGCTTCTTTCCTCCAAGGCCCGTGCTTTGGGGAGACCGGACCTACCTTTATAGAGTATCAGCCTCCAAGGTCGATCAGCTCGACCTTTCCGGTGGGCTGGTTGAGAAAGCGGGAGCCGAGGCGCTCAAACTTCTCGACGGAGTCGGTGGCGAAGCAGCGGACCTGTCCCGGCCTGGCAGCCTCATTACTAACTTGAGCGCGGCCGTTGAAGAGGAGCGCGGCAGCCTCGGCGGCGGCCTCGGCGGAGTCGATGACGCGCATTCCGGCGGGCACGGCGCGTTCAATCAGCGGGCGGAGCAGCGGGTAATGCGTGCAGCCGAGGACCAGCGTGTCGGGATTCATGCCCTGGGCGACGGCTTCGGCGTTGAATTCGGAGGACCTCGGCGGTGACTTTATGATCGGTCCATCCCTCCTCGACCAGCGGGACGAGCAGCGGGCAGGCCTTTTCCAGAGCGCGCAGCCCCCGTGCGCGGCAGGCGGCGGCGTAGGCGTGGCTCTCGACGGTGGCGCCGGTGGCGATGACCAGCACGTCGCCGGTGCGCGAGGCGGCGCGGGCGGCCTCCGCGCCCGGCTCAATAACGCCGAGCACCGGAACCGGAACCGCGTCCTGTATGGCGTCCAAAGCCAGCGCGCTGGCCGTGTTGCAGGCGATCACCAGGAACTCCGCGCCTTGCTGGTTGACCAGAAACTGCGCGCTCTGCGCGGCGTAGCGGGCGATGGTGCGGCGAGACTTGGAGCCGTAAGGCAGGCGGGCTGTATCGCCCAGGAAGGCAAAGCGTGCGCCGGGCAGCCGGGCTACCAGAGCCCGCAGCACGGTGAGCCCGCCAAAACCGGAATCGAAGACACCGATGGTGGGGGTGGTCGTTCCCGTTTTCCATTCAGGGTAGCTCATGGCTGCGTCCCTTCGGCCGGTACGGCATCGCCGGCCAGGTAGGTGCGGGTCAGGTCGGCATGGCCGGCGAGGGTGGCGCGGGTTTGGCCATTCACCAGGAAGCGCACCTGCGTGATGCGCGGCTGGTTGGCGTGAAGGGTGCCGCAGATCGAGAGCACGGTGAGCGTTTCAGTCTCGATTCCCGAAGGATGGCTGTCGGCAAAGCTGCCGGTCAGGTTGACGACGGCCAGTTGCGGGCCGGTTTGCGGTTGCTCCCGCGGCGCTGCGGCGGATTGATTCGCCCTGAACTCAGCGGCGCTTGACTCGCCGGATTTCGGCTTGACGGCTGCGGCTGCGCCGGCTGCGATCTCCGGAACGGGCAGCAGAAAGACCTGGAGCACAGAGCTTCCGCCGCCGGGGACGGGGTGGGCGGCATCAGGAGCGGCATACAGGTCGAGCAGCTTGCCCAGCACGGCGCGGGCGCGAGAGCCGGGATCGGCGGGCAGCGGCAGCGAGTGAATCTGCGTTCGCATCGAACTGTCGCTGTCGCTGGCCACCAGCAGGGTTGCCTGCTCGGCAGGCGCCACTTCAGGAGCGCGTGTGGGCGCAGAGTCCTGGCCGGCAATCAGCCGCTTGTGGGCGCGCTCGCGCAACTGCCACAGCGTGACGCTCATGACCAGCGAGGCCAGCAGTAATATGCCGAAGAGCAGCTTTTGATGGCGAGGAATCATGGTTGATGAGCCTCCGAACGCCACTCCACGAGCGCCGCGGCCAGCGCCTCGGCCACGCGCGCCTGGTAATCGGGATCGTCGAGCCCGGCGGCGACTTTCTTGTCCGGTCCCATCTCCGGCGCAATCTCGATGGCCACGGCCGGGCAGGTCATGCTGTCCAATACTGGCAGAGAAGTGCGGCCCAGAGTCACGTTCATCCCAGCGTGCTGCAGCGCGGAGTTGAGCACCCCTTCCAGCGCCAGCGAGCGTGTCACCCAGGCGGCCTGCGCGGTCTTCCAGGCCGTAAAACGAATGGATTGAGCGGGAGAGAGCGAAGAGGCAAAGAGATGAACGCCCAGGCCGGTATCGGATGCGTGCAGGCTCAGGCAGGCCTGGGCTTGAGCATGATTCGCGATCTCCGCACGCTTATCCGGCTCGACGGTCGCGTCGGATTCGCGGGTGGTCACCACCTGGATGCTTCGCGCCGCCAGCAGCGACCGCAGCCGCACGCTGAGCGCCAGGGTGAAGGTCTTTTCCAGCTGGCCGTTCGAGAGGCTCCCGCCCGAGTCATCACCGCCGTGGGCCGCGTCCAGCACGACGACGAAACGGGGCTGCGGGGCAGGCGGGGCCGGTTGGGCCTGTGCGGAAAGTACAGACGGGCTCATAAATGCCAGCGTTATGGCAATAAGATAGAATCTCCGCCGTGTTGATCCCATAATTGTTAGCCTACACCACGAGCGCAGGCCAGGCATTTATCACAGGGCGATAGAGGAAGTCAGATTCTCATCCTGCGATCCAGTTCCTCTTCTTTGCGATTCAGAAGCTCCAGCTTGACCCGTGAGAGTAGCTTTGGATCTGAGGCGACATCCAGGCCCAGGCTCTTCAACCCAAGCAGGATGCGATACGCTTCAGGTGGTTCGATGCTTCCCCGGAAGATCGATTTCTTTCTGCCGTTCACGAGAAACCTGATTCCGTAAACGTTCCCTCCCCTGCCGGAGCCAAAGAACTTGAGGCGGAATCCCGATACATCCAAGGCATTATAGGTGAGGGTTACCCAACGTCCTGTGAAGCAATACCATGGGATTCTTGTTGTCGTCACCTGGTTGCGATCGCAGATTAGAATCGCGCCAGCCGGACAAAGTAGTCGGATTCCAAGCAGTAACAACAGAACATATATAACAGTGGCCATCACGAGCGCATCGAAATCGAGCACAGCATAGCTATGCGCTATATACCACCAATTGTTATGTCCGTAAGAATCTGATGACAGCCACGTTCTGTAGATTCCCCAGGCTGAGAGGCCAAGGAGCAGAGCGCTGAACCAGAGGCGGTTTCGTTTAGGGCCGAATGGCAAGTTACACCGGGCTTCCACGGAGTCACTGGTGACCTTGATGTCGTATTTCTGCCGTCCGTAATATCGTTCGCGCATATGAGAGTGCAGCATCATCCCTCTTACCGCAGCCTGACGAGCCGCGCAGTTCACCCGCGTAGCTTCTCGTAACACCTTCGCACTAGGGAGCGTCGCCGCGCAAGTAGAGGGTTGGGCCGCCGGGATGAAGTCCCTGGGCCAGCCTTGCCGCTTCTTTCTCGCTCACCGGCGTCACGGTAACCGGAGCCGCCAGATAGAAGTCCACTTGCGCTTCGGAGGGAAACCAGATTCCCGGCCCTGGCGATGCCGCCGCAACCAGCGTACCCACGCCCGCCCCGATGGCAGCGTCCTTACCAACGCCAGCGGCTCTGCCCGCGTCCGTGCCCCCCTTCTCACTGATGCTTATGGTGCCGACGAGCGCGCCCACATAAGCGCCGCGCAGAGCCTTGGTCTCAGTCGGCTTCGTCTTGCTCGCCCCCGTGACTTTGAAGTGGTAGCTTTCGAGAGGATAGTTACGCCCGCCCAGATCCAGCGAGACCAGTTTCAGCTCCAGCTCAGGGCTTCCCGTCAGCACGCCAGACTTCTTGGATTTGATGACTATGCCATGAATGGTTGCGCCTTGCGGAATGGCCAGCACGTCGCCAACAAATACGCCTTCGCTGACCATGAGCAACACCGGCGAACCTTCCTTAGCTCGCTTGCTGTTCAGCGGTTCGAGTGTGCGCACGCGAATCAGCGTATCCTCGAGGATGGTAATCGGACCCTTGGGAGTATCATGAGCCGGCGCCGGAGGCTGCGCTGTCACATCCTGGGGCGGAGCAGGAGCAGCCGGGGCGGGGTTTGAATTCTGCGCCAAAACTATCGAGTTGATCACGCTAACCAGCGCAACGAAGATCACAAGCCTTAATAAACACCAATTAAGTCGAATGTAAGTCACGAGTATAAAATCTCCTCTTCCCGAAGGTTGAATGAGTCATTCCCCTCCCGCGCTTACTCCAGCGCATAAATTGTCAAGCCGCTGAGTAGCTTGGGATAGAAGTCCGTGGATTTTTGCGGCATCACGTCGCCGGCAAAGGCCACCTCCTTGAGTTGTTCCATTGAAACCGGATTCGTCAGGAAAGCGACATCGGCCTCGCCGCGGCGCACCTGCTCGACGGCCTCGGCGGCGTCGCGCAGATAGCGCAGATTGGTCTGCTCGCGCACCTTTTCCGCGTCCAGGCCCAGCAGCCGGTCGAGGAGGATGGAGTGCAGGCAGCTCAGGTCAAGCTGGCGTTGGCGCTCGGGCAGGTTGGCCAGCGCTGCGGCCACTGGTTCGGTCTTGGCGCGCAGCAAGAACGCCCCAGCGCGAGTGATTGCGACAAAGGCTGTTCCTTTCTGGCTGGCAAGTGTGCCGATGTAGTCTAAGGCCTCCGCCGTACGCAGCGCTGTGACGGTGAAAAACTCTTCGGCGGTGCGCGCAAAGGCGACGGGGTTGAAGTTGGTCAGGCTATGAACCACGCGATGGGTGGGAAGAATCACCAGGCCGTCGGAGTCCATGTTCACGAAGGTCATCATCACTGCGGCCTCAGGATAAGCCGGCTGCGGCACCTGGCTGGTGCTGGATTCTGTTTTGATGGGCGCGGCGGGTGAGTGCTCTTTGGAATAATTCAGCGCGGTTTCGTAGCGATGGTGGCCGTCGGCGATGATCAGCTTCTTGTCGGCCATGGCTGTGGTCAGCAGGTTGATGATGTTCGGCTCGCTGACCTTCCACAGACGGTGCAGCACGCCATAGTCGTCGGTAATCTCGGCGTCGGCGGGACCGGCGCCGTCATACAAAATCTTCTCGATGCTGCCGGCCGCATCGGAGTAGAGCATGAAAATCTGGCCAAAATGCGCGTGCGTGGCCTCGAGCAGCTTCAGGCGGTCGCCCTTGGGTTTGCTGAGCGTCTGTTCATGGCGGAAGACGACCTTTTCGGAGTACTCGTGCAGCTTGCCGAGGGCGATAAAACCGCGCCGCTCCTTGACAATTTCGGTTCCTGGAACCTTGAATCGCTGCGAATATGCGAAGATGCAGGGGTCTTTTTCCTGCGCCAGAACACCCTGCTCGCGCCAGGCGCTGAAGTCGCGCGCCGCGCGGGTATACACGCTCTCTCCGCGCTCGGAGTCGAAGAGTTCCGGCAGTCCCAGGATGATGCGCACCAGGTTGTAGGGGCTGCGCTGGTAGTAAGCCTGCTGCATCGCCGGAGAGATTTTGTCGTAGGGCTGGGTGACTACGTCATCCAGACGGACAACGGAAGGATTGTAGCGCCATGCGCGAAAGGGATAGATGCGTGCCATGGGGAAGCTCTTGCTCCACGTTCAAAGGGTTGGATTTGCGCTCTGTAGCCTCCTGTCGCTCACTCCGGGGCCGCGATGCGCTTAGCGTCGATTGTACTCCTGCGGCTGTGAAAACCGCACCCGGCGCGTGGAATCTGACCGGACGCCGGCAAGTGGCGTAAAGTGAAGGTGAAGGCCCATCCTCCAGCAGGATGGCCTGCACTCACTGTCTATGCCAGAGCCCGTTTCCATGCGCCTTTGCCGTTCCGCGCTTCTCGCGCTGCTTCTTGCCGGAGCGGCCTTCCTGGCGCCCGCGCAGCAAACCACGCCGCCGGCCCAGATCACGGCACAGGCTCCATCGCTTACCGTGGACCGCGACCCGGTGCGTTCGCCGGATGGCGAACCGCCCACTCCGCCGGTTCTGCACAAAGAGGGCGAGGGCTACGTTCTGCACACCGACGTCGAAGAGGTGGCCCTCAACTGCACCGTGCTCGACGACCACAACCGGCTGGTTCCTGGCCTGAAGAAGGAAGAGTTCCAGGTCCTCGAAGACGGCGTCCAGCAGAAGCTCATCAGCTTCCAGCACACCGATCTCCCTGTCTCGATAGCGCTGGTGGTGGACAACTCCGGCTCGATGAGCCGCAAGCGCCCCTCGGTGAACAAGAGCGCTCTCGACCTTATCGAGGCCTCCAACCCCCAGGATGAAGCCTTCGTGGTCAACTTCAGCGATGAGGCTATACTCGACCAGGATTTCACCTCCGACGTGAATAAGCTGCGCGAGGGCCTAGGGCACATCGAAGCCCGCGGCGGGACGGCGCTTTACGATGCGGTGGTGGCCTCGGCCGACAAGCTGGTGGCCGACGCCAAGCGCCCCAAGCAGGTGCTCATCCTCATTACCGACGGCGAAGACAACGCTTCGACCAGCAATCTCGAGCAGACGATCTGGCGGGTCCAGCAACTCTCCGGGCCGGTCATCTACTCGATTGGATTGCTCTTCGGCGACGAGATGAGCCGCTCCGAGGTGAAACACGCGCGCAAGGCGCTGGAATCACTCTCCACCGAAACCGGCGGCATGGCTTTCTTTCCCAAGAGCATCGAGCAGATCGACCAGATCTCCGCCGAGGTGGCGCGGGACATCCGCAACCAGTACACACTGGGCTACCACTCCACCAAGCCGACCACCGAGCCGGGCTTCCGCCGCGTCGAGGTCACGGCCGAGGACAAGGGCCAGGGCAAGCTCACCGTGCGCACACGGACCGGGTACTTTCCGGTGGCGCGGGTGGCGAAGAAGCCTCTGGCGGCAGAGAAGTAAGTCAAGAGATTGGAAGGTGAAGATCGTTGCGAAGGACAATGACAATGCGGCGGCTTTCAATGTTGATTGGATTGCTCATGGCTATTTCCGTGTCTGCCTTGCATACTCAAGCGCAGACACAAACTCACACATTGGTGGGGATACATTCACGCCATTTGGCCGGAATTATAACGGATATGACGGGAAAGCCAGTTCCAGGTGAAGTCATTGAGGATTGTGATTCGACATTTACAAAGGTTTACGCCGCAACAAAGAGTGACGAACAAGGCAATTTCTCCTTTGCACACGCAAAGCTCGGATCAACACACTATCTCCGTATGGACTTTTACGAATTGAACCGGGAATTAGTCTTCGACCCAATGCATCTCACTATAAAAATTCGTCTCTTCGCGAAGACAAAAGTTTTTATCAAACTCTTTCTTGCAACATAATCAGTTCACGCCTGCCCTCTTCGATCACATACTAAAAACTGATGTTGCGAGTATTCCAGGTCCGTATCATCGGACGTGAAATTCCATGAAGCCACTTTGCGTGTAAGCGCCCTCCGCCCGGACGGCCAGTCCCCGCGATACACTGGAGTTGATCATGTTTGAAAACCTTACCGACAAACTACAGCGCGCCTTCAAGAGCCTTCGCGGCCAGGGCACGCTCACCGAGGAGAACATCAGCGACGCCCTGCGCGAGATTCGCGTGGCGCTGCTCGAAGCCGACGTCAACCTCAACGTGGTCCGCGACCTGATCGAGCAGATCCGCATCAAGGCCGTCGGAACCGAAGTGCTGACCGCGCTCTCGCCCTCCGAGCAGGTCATCAAGATCGTCCGCGACGAGCTGATCACGCTGCTGGGCAAGGACACGGCCCGCTTCAAATTCGCCTCGCAGCCGCCCTCGGTGATCCTGATGGCCGGACTGCAAGGCTCCGGCAAGACGACCACATCGGGCAAGCTGGCCGCATGGCTCAAAAAAGGCGGCCATCGGCCCATGCTGGTCTCGGTGGACGTCTATCGCCCCGCGGCCCGCGAGCAGCTCAAGGTCGTCGCCAAGTCCATCGAGACCAAGCTCTACGAAGGCGACCAAAAGGGCGAAAGGCCCGGTCCGGCGCTGGTGGCCCGGCTCGCTCAGGAGGCCCGCCGCGAGGCCCGCAACACAGGCTGCGACACGCTCATCGTCGACACCGCCGGCCGCCTGCACATCGACGAAGAGCTGATGGGCGAAATGGAGCAGCTCAAAAAGCTCCTCAACCCCAGCGAGATATTGTTCATCGCCGACGCGATGACCGGCCAGGATGCGGTCAACTCCGCGCAAGACTTCCACACCCGGCTTGGTCTCACCGGCGTCATTCTGACCAAAATGGACGGCGACGCGCGCGGCGGCGCGGCGCTGTCGATTCGCCACGTCACCGGCCAGCCCATCAAGTTCATCGGCACCGGCGAAAAGCCTGACGCCTTCGAGCCCTTCCATCCCGACCGCATCGTCGGCCGCATCCTCGGCATGGGCGACATGATGTCGCTGATCGAGAAGGCCGAATCCACGCTGGACCGCAAGAAGGGCGAGGAGTTCGCCAAGAAGGCTCTGCTCGGCGACGGCTTCTCGCTGGAAGACTTCCGCGACCAGTTGCGCCAGATCTCCAAGCTCGGCTCCATGGAAAGCATTTTGAAGATGCTGCCCTCGGTCGGCCCCTTCTCCGGGATGCAACAGGCAGCAAAGAACGTCGATCAAAAGCAGTTCGTGCGGCTGGAGGCGATCATCAACTCGATGACCCCCAAAGAGCGCCGCAACCACGAGATCATCAGCGGCACGCGCCGCAAGCGCATCGCGGTTGGCAGCGGGACGACCGTTCAGGACGTGAATCAGTTGCTGCGCCAATACGCGCAGATGGCTAAAATGTTCAAGCAGATGGGCAAAGGCGGCATGGCCGGAAAAATGATGCGCGGCGGCCTCGGCGCCATGGGCATGGGCGGGAAACAACGCTTCGGACGGTAAGGAAGACGGCTGTAGTCATGACCACCCTCCAGGACCAACTCGACGAGATCACCGCCAACACGCGCAACCTTGTGCAGGCGGAGCGGCTGGCTGTCAGCGAACGTTCTGTCGAGGAGTTATTCGCAACCGGGATCGAGGAGCGGATTCTGCCGGTGGGCGCGTTGGCGCCGGAGTTTGAGTTATATGACGCTGCGGGGCGGCTGGTGCGTTCTCAGGATATGCTCGCGCTGGGTCCCCTGGTCATCAAGTTTCTGCGCGGGCGGTGGTGCCCGTATTGCGTCACCGAGTTAGAAGCCTGGCGCGACCTATACGGTACAATCCGCGAGCGCGGCGCGCTGATGGTGGCCATCGGCCCGCAGACGGAGCGGCAGAACGACTTCATGGCCGTCCAGCATGGGCTGCCCTTCCCAGTGCTCAGCGACCCCGGCTGCGAGTTGGCGGAAAAAGTTGGCCTGGCTTATATCTTGCCTGAGTATATGCGCGAGTACTATATGTCCATCCTCATCAATATTCCCTTTGTTAACGGCGAAACGAGCTGGAAGCTGCCGCTGCCGGCGACTTATGTTCTCGACCGCGCTGGGCGTGTACTTTTCGCGGAAGCTCACGCCGATTTCCGCGTCCGCCCCGAGCCGGAAGAAGCGCTGGCGGCGCTTCGCGCAACATAGCCGCTAGCGCGCTATTTCTGCGCATACTGCAGATTCAATATCCCGAGCTGATAGCAGCTAGAACCCGGGTACGGTAGCGAGGCAATATCTACGGGAAGCTTCTTGGGATCGAGAAGGCGCCAGGCCTCAGGCGCCTGCCATGGATCGAAGCCGGCGTCGTTCATCAGCGCGAGGGCGATGCGGAGTCGATCCTCACCCATGGTTTCCATTTCATTGTTATTGATGTTATTGAAGGTACCTGGAACGAACATCGTTGCCAAGCCCAGTCCCGGGACAAGCGCATCGGCGACATCGAGCGCCAAACCCTTGCGGATCGCCATGACCGTGCGCGCGGCCTGCCTCTGCAAGTTGCATGCAACTCCGTCGGCAACGACGGCGGCAAGCTGATTGTCGTTCTTGAGCCGCTCGATCGTCTGCGTGGACACGAGGATTGCCCCATCGAGCAGGCAGTCCGCTCCACGCAACTTGTTGTTGTCCACAGCGAAGAAGCGGAAGTGAATTTTGGATGGGTTGTCGTCGGCCATGTCGCGCTGGTAGGCGGGCACAAGGGCCATGCCAATGCGATGCACGCGCTGTTGCAGCGGCTGGTCGGCGGGAAGTGTATGCCAGCGGCCAAGACCGATCTTAAGTTGCTCGTCATACTGGAGGGATGCGCCGTCGGCGGGGATTGCGGGGCTGCCCGTTCCCTTGCTGGTCAGCGCATCGTCTGTCGTGCCAGCGGGGCGCGTTTTGATCGTGGCGATCTCAATATTCTTGATAGCCTTGAATTTTGTGGGCTTGGCGGGAATGAACTGCGCCTTGGTGGCGTTGAGGACTCCGTCTTTGCCGCGCTTGCCACTGAAGCTGAGCCAAGTATTTTCGGAGACATCAGCGAGAGAGTTTCGGTCGCCAAGGATCTTGAGCTGGGTGGACGGCGTGATGCGTATTAAATAACCATCCGCCTCAAAGACCGCGTCGGGTGCGGGAGAGACGACCCGCGTGATGACACCAGTGCCGGAGAGCTTTCTGTTCCAGTCGTCGCGGATCAGGACGGTTGTGGCCTTGAGGGATTCGGATGGGATGTGATCGTTTCCGGCCACCTGGACATATACGCCAACCCGCAGGACTTCCTTTAGAGGGCTTGCACTGGAGGTGATATTCGAGCCCATAACGCCGAAGGTTGTCTTGGAGGTGATCTCGAACCGGCGGCCATCGGCCTCGAAACCCATAGGCGGGTGGACAGCGGTTATGTAGCCCTCAATGGGATAAGTGGTCTGGGCGAGGAGGGGGACGGCGAGAACTGCGAAGGCGAGAGCGGCGAGGGGACGGAAGGATTGACTGATACTGGACACGGAAGACTCCCTGCGATTCATCCCTGCAAGTATAGCGTACGGCAACGCATAGTACGTCTGACGACTCAGGAGATGTGAAAGTAGGGCGCGAAAAGACGCTCGGCGTCTTGGCGCGTGAGGCTGCGCAGCAGGAAGACCTTGCTCCGTGATAACTCCCCACTCACTAACTCAACGGCGCTTTTGGGGATGGAAAAGGTTTCAGCGAGAAAGGCGATCAGCGCTTGATTGGCGCGGCCTTCGAGTGGCGGCGCATGGACGGCGATCTTCAGTTGCGCCACCGGGCCTTCGCCGTAGACGCCGGTAATGGCGGTCTTCTTGGCGCCGGGCTGAGCGCGAACGGCGAGTGTTACTCCGGATGTAGTCGAACGCAGCATCAGTTCACCCCCGGAGCTGTGCGCGCGCCAAAGAGCACCGTGCCCACGCGGATGCGGGTTGCGCCCTCTTCTATAGCTAAATTAAAGTCGCCGCTCATGCCCATCGAGAGTACATCGAACGAGAGCTTCGAATAACTCGCGGCCCAGCGCTCACGCCACTGGCGCAGGCTGCGAAAACAGGATCGAGTTTCGGCCTCGGAGACGCCAAAGGGAGCAATCGTCATCAGCCCGCGCATCTGCAAATGCGCTAACTCCGGCAGCCGCTCCAATAACTGCGCCGCCTCAACCGAGCTAGGATCTATTCCTGCCTTGGTTTCTTCTGAACTTAGCTTGACCTCGATCAACACCGGCAGACGCTTGCCCAACTTACCAGCTGCTTCGTTCAGCCGCTCGGCCAGCCGCAGCGAATCGAGCGAGTCGATTGCATCGAATAACTCCACGGCGCGCTGGACTTTGTTCGATTGCAGATGGCCGATGAGATGGACTTGGATGGGATTCGCGGCGCGTGTGCGTAGCGGTTCAAGTTCCGCAGCTTTGGCGGCAAACTCCTGCACGCGATTTTCGCCGAAAAGCGTGAGGCCCATCGCGGCAGCCTCGGCAATCGTCGCTGCCGGATAGGTTTTGGAGACGGCCATCAACTCGACCTCGGCGCGCGGGCGGCCGGCGCGGCGGCAGGCGGCTGCTATTGCCTCTTCCAGTCGTTCGATGTTGTGTGCAATATTTGTCATTCGACTCATTGATGAATGTGTCACTTCTCCCGTCATCGTTTATTAAATGGAATATCAGATTCGGTAAATGTTAGGTACATCGATGGTCGATTACCATTAGGGTCAGGTTCCAGGACAAAGTCGAAACTTATACGAATAAACCAATATTCGCTTACGTGATTACGTGGTATGTTGATGAGGATGCTTTTGCCCGGTTCAAGTGGAAGAGTTCCTCCTCCCAGGTGGAACCACTGCCCCTTGGGCATATGTTTGAGTGCGGACTCACGGTCTCTCTGATAGTTTCTCGCTTCTTCGGGGCTCATCGGCATCTCAGGAATATCCGAATAATCCCCCGCTGCCATGACACCGTGTTCAACTAAGTATCCGGAACCCAGATTTGAATCAGCTACCATAAAGCGAAGTGGAATATTGCAATTGTTGACAACTCGAAGAATCAGCCTTTTCGGGTCGTCTCCCTCGTATTGTGGCTTCTGCTTCTCGAAGTGATCGAAAACGACATAAGCAAATGGCTTCGACTTATCGATGACGAAGTTCGAGGCAAAGTTCTGGCCCAAAAGTGGTGACGCGACCATAAGAAAGAAAAAAACGAGAAATCGTCGCATTGCACTCCTTCACATCATTCGTATCGAAGCGCTACTACACTGAGTGTCTCAATGCTCCTGCTCGTCGAGGAACTTCTCCGCTTCCAGCGCGGCCATGCAGCCGGAGCCGGCGGCGGTGATGGCTTGGCGATAGCGGCGGTCCTGCACGTCGCCGCAGGCAAATACGCCGGGTAGAGGCACGCCGTTTTTTGTGACAAGGACATTGCCGGTGGTGCGAATGTATCCGTCGCCGTCGAGATCGATCTGGCCGGCGAAGACCTTGGTGTTGGGTTCGTGTCCGATGCCGAGAAAGAGGCCGCTGATGTCGAGCCTGGTGACCTCGCCGGTGGCCACATCGCGCAGGCGCAGGCCGCAGACTTCCTTCTCATCGACGCCCAGCACCTCCTCGATGATGGTGTTGGGGTGCAGAACGATCTGCGGATGAGCGTGAACGCGGTCGAGCATGATCTTGGAAGCGCGGAAACCCTCGCGACGATGCAGCAGCGTGACTTTGGAGGCAAAGCGGGTGAGGAAGAGCGCCTCTTCCATCGCCGAGTCGCCGCCGCCCACCACGGCAATCTCCTTGCCGCGGAAGAAGAAGCCGTCGCAGGTGGCGCAACTGGAGACGCCGTGGCCGATCAGCGCCTGCTCGCTGGGCAGGCCCAGCCAGCGCGCGCTGGCACCCGAGGCAACGATTAGCGTGCGCGTCAGAATCTCGCCGGTCGAGGTCTGCAGCCGGAAGGGATTCTCCTTCAGATCCACCGCATCCAGATGTGCAAGCTGGAAGGTCGCGCCAAAGCGGGCGGCCTGCTTCTTCATGTTTTCAATCAATTCCGGCCCCTGGATGCCCTCCGGCCAGCCGGGAAAGTTCTCCACCAGAGTGGTCATCGAGAGCTGGCCGCCGGGCTCGTGGCCCTCCAGAATCAGCGGGTTGAGGCCGGCGCGTGCGGTGTAGATGGCTGCAGTGAGTCCGGCGCAACCGGAGCCGAGAATCACAGTCGAACGAATCTCTGTCATAAGCTTCCTTGTGTTGATTTTAGCTCTTGCCGAGGGTCTTGCAGGCGGCATCCCTCTTCCTGCCTTAGATGAGTTTTCCGTATGATATGACTCTATTTGCCCCACAACACAACAACGAACGAGATTTTCTTGTTACTTATTGGCTAATTGTCTAATCGCTATCGCCGATGAAAGAACTGTGGTCGCCTCGGAGTCCTTACTTTGATTGCATTAGAGGATTCCAAGGCGAGCCGGCTGCTTCCGCCTGGAGCGCACCCCATGTTCGACTCCCAATTCGTTCTCTCGCAGCGGACGGCAACCTGGCTTCTCGTCTTAGCACTGGCGCCGGCGGCGGCTCTGGCGGGCGGGCCGAAGCACGTGGGTGGAGTGAGTTTCTTCAACCCGGCGGCTGTGGGCCTGCCGCTTCACTGGGCCAACGGGCAGGTGAACTACTACGTCGATCAGGGGCCGTTGAACAGCGCGGTGACGAATCAGCAGGCCAAGGCGATGGTGGACGCGGCGGCGGCGCTGTGGAGCGCGATTCCCACGGCCGGGGTGACGCTCACCGACCAGGGCGCGTTGAATGAGGACGTGAGCGGCGCGAATATCGTGGTGAGCGGCACAAACTTTACGGTGGCCAACGAGCAGACCAGCCAGTTGGGTCAGATTACCCAGCCGGCCGACGTGACTCCCGGAGCCACAGGCACTCCGCTGGGCGTGATCTTCGACGCCGACGGCTCGGTGATCGACACCCTCTTCGGCGCGGGCGTGAGCGAGCAGAACAGTTGCGAGAATAACGGCGTCTACGTGTGGCTGGACAACGTGAACCCGGATGCGACGGTTGCTCACGGCGTCATCGTACTCAACGGCCTGTGCGCCACCAGCGCCAGCCTACTGGGTATGATGAGCTTTGAGCTGGAGCGGGCCTTCGGGCGGATTCTCGGCCTGGATTACGCGCAGGTGAACCCCGGAGTGTCGACCAGTGAGACTGAGGAGCTGGCTGGCTGGCCGGTGATGCAGCCGATCAGCGGCTTGTGCGGTTCTACCGGCGGAGACTGCATTTCCAACCCAACGGTTCTACGCTGGGACGACATCGCCGCGCTGAACCGCATCTACCCCATAACCACCGGCAACCTGGCCAGCTTCCCCGGCAAGCAGATTACCGCGGCCCATACGGTTTCCATTCAGGGGACGATCAGTTTCAAAAACGGTGCGGGGATGCAGGGCGTGAATGTGGTGGCGCGGCCGCTGGACGCGAACGGCAACCCGCTCTACCAATACACGGTCAGTTTTGTCTCCGGCGCCTCCTTCAACGGCAATCACGGCAACCCGGTGACGGGTTTCGCCGACGCGAACCGCAACCTGCTGACGATGTGGGGATCGAATGAGGCGACTCTGCAGGGCTTCTTTGACCTGAGCGGAATGTCGCTGCCACCGGGCGTGACGACGGCCAACTACCAAGTGACCTTCGAGACGGTGAATCCGTTGTACATCCTCACCAATTCGGTCGGCCCCTACCTGGACGGCTCGCCGGCGCCATCGGGCACGCTGGCGGCGATTTCGGTTCCGTCGATGTCCGCGGGTAGCGCGCAGACGCTCACCGTCAACGTTGCCGACTCGGCTGAGGGCGGATCGGACGACGCGATCGGAACAGAAGCCACTCCGCGCAGCCTGGCGGCCAGCGGAATGTGGAGCGGGCGGCTGAGCCAGGTGGGCCAGACCGACTGGTTTAGCTTCCCGGTGCGCGGCGGGCGCTCCTTCACCGTGGTGACCGAGGCCTTGAACGAGAGCGGCGCTCCGACGAACGCGAAGGTGATGCCGGCCCTGGGCGTATGGGACGCCTTCGATGCGGCGGGCACGCCGGCCCTCGGCTACGGCGCCGGACTGAACGGCCTGGCTACCGGCGAGAGCTGGCTGCAGGTGAGCGCGTCTGCGGACGACGTGGTGCGCCTGGGCATTGCCGATGAGCGCGGCGACGGACGGCCGGATTACGCCTACCAGGGCTGGGTGCTCTACGCCGACACGGTCTCCCCGCAGCGGCTGACGGCCGCGGGCGGGCCGATTGTGATTCACGGCATGGGCTTTCGCCCCACAGACACGGTGCAGGTAAATGGCCAGCAGGCCATGGTCACCAGCATCTCACCCAACGAAATTACGGCCATTGCGCCTGTGGCCGGAAACGGAATCACCGGCTCGGTGAACGTCGAGGTGGACGACCTGCCCATCTACGATGCGTCTACCGTCATCGCCGGCGGCGTCAGCTACGACGCGGGCACGAGCGACGCGCTGACGCTGGTGACCGCGCCGACGGGCACCGTGCCGGTCGGCGTGCCGGAGCCGTTCGCGATAATCACGCTGGGCACTGACCTTACTCCGGCTGGCGGAGTTTCGGTGATCTACATCGTGACCAGCGGAACGGCGACGCTGGGCTGCGGCCAGAGTATCTGCATGGTGACAGCCACCGGCGACGGCCGCGCCACGATGAATGTGACGGCGGTTGGCGCAACCTGGTCGACTGTGACCGCTGCGCTCCTCAATGGCTCCAGCCTGAAAACAGAATTCATGGGCGGAACACCGCCGACGCTGACCTCGCTCTCGCCGATACTCTCGCTGGCCGCCGGAGCCACTGTCACTTGGACGACGCAGGCTTTAGCGCTGAAGAGCGGCGTTGCCGCGAGCGGCCAGACCGTGGTCTGGCAGACGAGCGGCAGCGGCATCACCTTCCAGAGCGGCTCCGTCACCACCAACAGCAGCGGCGTCGCCGCCAAGGCGCTCACCGTGGGCCCGCTGAGCGAGGGGCAAACGGCGACCGCGACGGCCTGCCTGAATGGAAGCAGCCAATGCATCACTTACACTGCCTTTGGCGCGCGGCCGGAGTACGCGACCCTCGAAGCCGTCTCCGGCGCTACGCAGAGCCTGGCGGTCAGCGGCACGGCCAGTCAGATGATTCTGCGCGTGCTGGATATGGACGGCAACCCCATGGCCGGTGGCGCGGTCACGCTCTATCAGGCAATTTATGCCTGGACGCCGCCCTGCGGCCTGCACGGCCCTTGCGTCATGGGCACGCTGCTGGCCACGCAGGCCGCGACGGCCACCTCGGCTCTCGACGGCACTGTCACCTTCACACCGGTGTCGCTGCCAGACGTCGCCACCAACATGCTCGGCCTGGCCGTCACCGGCAACGCCGGGAGCGTGAACCTGGCTGTTGAGCAGCATCCGTAGTCAATCGCACCATAACCCGGCAGCCTGTCACTTATCGTTTCCTCACGCATCTGATAAGGAGAGGCGCACACCGTGGGCGAATTGACCAGACCGCTCAAACAACCACTGGCTCGCCGTCCCCGCGTGGTGATCGTCGGCGGAGGCTTTGCCGGCCTGCACGCGGCCAAAGGACTGGCCAGCTTGCCGGTGGACGTAACCGTGGTAGATCGGCGCAACCATCACACCTTCCAGCCACTGCTCTACCAGGTGGCGCTGGCTGTGCTCTCACCGGCCGACATCGCCCAGCCCATCCGCACCATCCTGCGCCGCCAGCAGAATACCCAGGTGCTGATGGACGAAGTGGTGGGTATCGACGCGGCGGCGCGGCGGGTGGCGCTGGCCAGCGGCGCCGAACTCCCCTACGAGTACCTGGTACTGGCCACCGGCGTCACCCACTCCTACTTTGGCCATGACGACTGGGCTAGATTTGCACCCGGCCTCAAGACAATCGAGGACGCCACCGAGATTCGCCGCCGGGTGCTGCTGGCCTTCGAGCTGGCCGAGCGCCATATGGTCGAGCACGGCTGGCACCCGCCGCTCAATTTCGTCGTCATCGGCGGCGGAGCCACGGGCGTGGAACTGGCCGGTGCCATCTCCGACATTGCGCAGCTTTACATGCGCCACGACTTCCGGCACATCGATCCGGCCAAGGCGAGGGTTCTGTTGCTGGAGGGCTCGCCGCGCGTGCTGGGAGCCTATCCGGAAGACCTCTCTGCTAAAGCCGAAGCCGCGCTGGACAGACTGGGCGTCGAGGTCCACACCAACACCCAGGTTACCGGGATCGGGCCGGGCTGGGTGGAGATGGCCGGCAAACGAATGGACGCTGTTGTGACACTCTGGGCCGCCGGCGTTGAGGCTTCGCCACTGGGCCGGCTGCTGGGCGCGCCACTCGACCGCCGCGGTTCGGTGCTGGTAGATGACCGGCTCAATCCGCCGGGGCTGCCCGAAGTCTTCGTGCTGGGTGACCTGGCCCACTTCGAGCAGGACGCCCATCAAGTTCCTGGCGTGGCCCAGCCCGCGATGCAAATGGGCGACCACGTCGCCAGGATGCTGGCCGCCGATCTGGCTGGCCGGCCACGGCCCGCATTCCGCTACTTCGACAAAGGCGACATGGCCACCATCGGGCGCATGGACGCGGTGGCCAAGGTCGAATGGCCGTTCAAGGCCCACATGAGCGGCTTTCCCGCTTGGGCAATCTGGCTGACGGTGCACATTTTCTTTCTCATCGGCTTCCGCAACCGGGTCTCGGTCTTTGCTGCCTGGATCTGGACCTATTTCACCTTCACCCGCGGCGCGCGTCTCATCACCGGCGACCAGCGGCTGCCCGGCTGGCAAGAGCAAATTACGGCGGGACCAGGCAACGAAGCGGATCAATTCGCTGCCAAGTCAATCAAGTAAAATATAGATGCGATGCTCGATCTGGGATTTGTACGAAACAATCTGGAACTGGTGGAAGCGAAACTGCGCGCGCGCGGGGCGGACCCGGCGGCGCTGCTGGGGGATTTTCGTGCGCTCGACGCCAGCCGGCGCGAAGCCATCACCACCTCTGAGCGCCTTAAGGCCCGCCGCAATGAACTCTCCGATCAGTTTGCGATGGGAATGAGAGCGGGGTTACCGTCCACGGCAAGAGCGCTTTCCGAAATGCCGCCAACCGACAAGATACGCATCGTTAAAGAAAAAGCCAGTAATTTCGCGAAATCGCCCGAGGGTGTGCGACTGCAAGAAGAATCACGAAATCTGAGGGAACAGGAAGACGAGTATACTCGCATCGCTGCCGACCTGACCGAGCGGATGCGCCAGTCGCTGGCCGGCATTCCCAACCTGACGCGCGACGAAGTACCGGTTGGGCTTTCCGAGGCCGACAACCTCATCGTGAAAATCTGGGGCGAGAAGCCCGTCTTCGACTTCGAGACGAAGCCGCATTGGGAGCTAGGCGAATCGCTGGGCATTCTCGATCTGAAGCGTGCGGCAAAATTAAGCGGAGCGCGCTTTGCAGTGTATATGGGCGCGGGGGCCAGGCTGGAGCGGGCGCTGGCCAGCTTCATGCTCGATATGCACACTCAGAAGCACGGCTACACTGAGGTCCTGCCACCCTTCATGGTCAATAGTGACTCGATGTTTGGGACCGGCCAGTTGCCTAAATTTGAGGAAGACCTCTTTAAAATTCCAACAGAAGATTTCGAACCCAACTACCACCACACGCCCACAATCGGTGAAGAGGTCTACGCACAAGGACAAAACGGTAGATTCAAAGTCAAGAGCTTCCGTGATGGGGGCGTAGAAATCACCTTAATCGGAGCCGAGAATTATTCAATTTTGGTTCCTAAAGGCGTGCTTTCTTACAAGCGCTCCTTTTTCCTCATTCCCACCGCCGAGGTTCCGGTTACCAACCTCTATCGCGACGAGATTCTGGACGAGGCGCGGCTGCCGATTTGCCTGACGGCTTACACGCCCTGCTTTCGCGCCGAGGCGGGAGCGGCGGGCAAGGACACGCGCGGCATCATCCGCCAGCATCAATTCCAAAAGGTCGAGATGGTCAAGTTCACCCGGCCTGAGGACTCCGACGCCGAGCACGAAAAATTGACTCGCGACGCCGAAGAGATTCTGGAGGCGCTCGGCCTGCCCTATCGCCGCGTTCTGCTCTGTACCGGCGACACCGGCTTCTCCTCGGCAAAAACATTTGACCTGGAGGTCTGGCTTCCCGGCCAGCAGCTTTACCGGGAGATTTCTTCCTGCTCGAACTTCGAGAGCTTTCAGGCGCGGCGGGCGAACATCCGCTACCGGGCGGCGGGCGTCAAGGGCAAGCCCGAATTCGTGCACACATTGAATGGCAGCGGACTGGCCGTGGGACGCACCTGGCTGGCGATTGTCGAAAACTATCAGCAGGCCGACGGCTCGGTTTTGATTCCAGAGGCGCTGCGGCCATATATGGGCGGGCTGGAGCGGATTATGCGGCAAGGGGAACAATGAAGAAACTTCTGAAGAGCTATTTCTACTGGACTTACCCGCGCGGCTGCTTCCACTACGACGTGATGGTAACAATGATTCTTTTGTTTATCTTCATCACGCCGCATCTGTGGAACTACGGCGACAGGCCCTCGAACGCCGCCGGCCCACCGCATCCCATTCAGGTGACCGGCGATGGCGGACGGGGACTGATCATCACCGTGCAGGCAGCGGATGTGGACCTTGACCCGAATGCCACGGCCTCGCCCCAGGCGGTGAAGAAGGCGCTCCATAGGGCCATTGAGCCGGTCACCGGCGACGCCGTTTTTGTTACACGCTGGGAGACCGTGCAGGACGCCCAGGGCAATCTCTCCTGGAAGGTTTGGGCGCGGCGGTAAAGTCAGCTAGTAAACACGACAAGGAAACCCATGCATCAAGGAAGAAAACTAATTGTCGCAGCGTTGATGGCCGTGCTTCTGCTTGCGGCGCGCGCGGCCATTGCCGCTCCGGCCGATGAAAAGGCAAAGGACGCAGTGCTGCGCCGGTTGGATATTGCTGCGGCCAACTTCCGCTCCACCTCCGCCGACTTCGAGTTCGACTCGATCACCACCGATCCGATCTACGACAAGGATGTGCAGAAGGGCACGGTCTACTACGAGCGCAACGGCAAGGCCTTCCAGATGGCGGCGCACATCGAAACGGAGAATGGCAAGCCGGAGACGAAGATCTACGGCATCTTCGCGGGCGTCGTCAAGCTCTACGAAAAGCTGACCAACCAGGTGACGACCTTCAGCAAGCTGGGCCAGTTTGAAAGCTGGTTCATGCTGGGCTTTGGCGCCAGCGGCAAGGACCTGGAAGCGAAGTGGGAGATCACCTACCTCGGCCCGGAGACACTGGACGGGATCGAGACCGAGAAGCTGGAGCTGGTGGCGCGCGATCCGGCGGTGAAGAAGAATCTGCCCAAGGTGACGGTATGGATGGATACCGAGCGCGGCGTGAGCCTGAAGCAGGTCTTCGACGAAGGGCCGGGGCAAAAACGGGTCTGCGTCTACTTCAACATCAAGGTCAATCAGCCGCTGCCCAAGGACGCTTTCACCTTCAAGACCGACAAGCAGACGGTGTACGTGAACCGGTAGCGAGCTGCAAACACGCGATGCGATAAGCTGGAATCAGGAGATCAAGCGCGAACCATGTCTACTTCCCCCTGCAAATACTCGACACTTGCCGTTCATGCCGGGCAATACCCGGACCCACTGACGGGCGCCGTGAATGTACCTGTTTACCTTTCCTCGACCTTTGAGCTGACCGGCATAGACGTGAACCGGGGCTGGGACTACTCGCGCGCCGGCAACCCCACGCGCGACCGCCTGGAAGAGGCGCTGGCGGCGCTGGAGGGCGGCATGAGCGCCCATGCCTTTACCACAGGGATGGCGGCGATCTCGGCGCTGGTGGCGATGCTGCGCGCGGGCGACCACCTGATCTGCTCCAAGGATGTGTACGCCGGGACGGTGCGGCTCTTTGACCGCATAGTGTCGGGTTACGGCATCGAGATTGAGTACGTGGACACCAGCAACCTCGAAGCTGTTGCCGCGGCTCTCCGGCCCTCGACCAAGCTGATTCACATAGAGACGCCCAGCAATCCGCTGATGGTCCTGACCGACATTGCCGGTGTGAGCGAGATCGCCCATGCGCGCGGCATTGAGGTCAGCGTGGACAACACCTTCCTTTCGCCGGTATTGCAAAGCCCGCTGGCGTTGGGCGCGGACATTGTGATGCACTCGACGACCAAGTACCTCAACGGCCACTCGGACGGGCTGGGCGGGGCGCTGATCGGCTCCACGGCGGAGCATAAGGAGCGCTTTCTGCTGGTGCAGAAGGCGGCCGGCGGCGTAATGTCTCCCTTCGAGTGCTTCCTGGTGCTGCGCGGTATCAAGACGTTGCCGCTCAGGATCAAGCAGCACGAGGAGAATGGGCGCGCCGTGGCGGAGTTTCTCTCCACGCATCCCAAGGTGAGCAAGCTGGCTTATCCGGGACTGAAGAGCCATCCGCAGTACGATCTGGCCGTAAAGCAGCAAAAGGGATTTGGTTCGATGATGAGCTTCGAGGTTGAGTCGCGCGAGGCCGCGGGACGCTTCCTGGCGGCAATCAAAATCTTCCTCAGCGCGGAGTCGCTGGGCGGCGTCGAATCGCTGGCCTCGCACTCGGCCACGACCACGCACGGCTCGGTGAGCGAAGAGGTGCGCGCGTCGATGGGAATTACACAGGGACGTGTCCGGCTCTCGGTCGGCATTGAAGACAAGGAAGACCTGATCGCCGACCTGGAGCAGGCACTGGCCGCGGTGTAGGAGGCTCATGCCAGAATCGACGCTTCTACTTGGCATCGACACCTGCGGCCCTACCGGCTCGGTGGCGCTGGGGCGCTGGGACGGCCATACTATTGAGATTCTCGGCCAGATTGAGTTGGAAGGGCGCAGCTACTCCTCTACTTTGGTTGCGGCTGTCGGTGAACTGCTTACGCGCGGCGGCGTGACCCTGCGAGGAGTGGGGGCTATCGTAGCTGTCAGCGGCCCCGGCAGCTTCACTGGTGTGCGCGTGGGCTTGAGCGCCGTGAAGGGCCTTGCAGAGACGCGGATTCCGGTGGTCGCCGTTTCGCGGCTGGAGGTGCTGGCGGCGAAGGCTGGGACCCTGTCGGCGGCTCTTGATGCGCATCGCCACGAGGTCTTCTTGCGGCTGGGTGTGCGTGGTGAGCAGGGAAGGGAACTGCTGGCCGGAGCGCATGAGCTTACGGCCATCGATCCGCCGCCCTCCCGGATCGCCGTATGCGACGAGGCGGCCGCGCTGCTGCTGGCTTCGGCCTGGCCACAGGCAGAACTGATCCGCACCGCCGCGCCCACCGCCGCCGATGCTCTTCAGCTCTGCGCGCCGCGCGTCGCCGCCGGCGAGTTCGTCGATCTGGCGCTGCTGGACGGCCATTACCTGCGCCGCTCGGATGCGGAGATCTTTGGCGAGCCGGCCATCGCGGAGCCGCAACGCCCATGACTCCCCTTTCCCCCGACGCTTTCATCCGCCGCATGACGCCGACGGACCTCGACCGGGTGATGGAGATCGCCGAGCGCCTGAAGGAGGCACCCCAATGGCCCCGCTTCGCCTACCTGGCCGCGCTGGAGCCCAAGGCCGTGCCGCGCCGCATTGCGCTGGTGGCTGAGGGGCCAGCGGCAGGTATGGTGACAGGCTTTGCCGTGGCCAGCCTGCTGCCGCCGGAGGCAGAGCTGGAGATTATCGCGGTCGCTCCCACGGCCCAGCGGCGGGGACTGGCGGTGCGGCTATTTGAGGCACTGATTGCAGAATTTGACACGGCGTTCATAAAAGGGATTATGCTGGAGGTGCGCTCCAACAACAAGCCGGCGCTTGAGCTCTACCGGCGGTTGGGCTTTGTGGAAACCGGCCACAGACCGCGCTACTACCATGATCCGGTTGAAGATGCGATCCTGATGCGCCTCCGGCTGTGAATGCCCCGCGCCTCAGGCTGATTGAAGACTGTTTCCGCGAGTCTAACGGAACAGGTGGTGATTGCCGTCACGCAAGTTGGCTTTCCGCGCTAAATTCCACAGCCGGAGGTTACTTCCGGTTCTTTTTTGGCTTGCGGTTTGCGATGTGAACCCGATATATGTAAGTGTTCCTTAATAAACGGAGGTGCCGGATGGATGAAGTACAGGATTCCACGCTGAGCGCAGAAATAGATCGCCTGCAAGCCGAACATCGTCATTACGCTCAGCGGTTGGAAGAGTTGCTGCAAAAGCCTTATCTCTCCACAGAGGAGCAGATCGAGGAAATCAAGCTCAAGAAGCTAAAGCTGCACGCCAAGGACCTGATCTTCACCCTGGAGCGCAGATTGCCGGTCACTGCTTAGGTTATTTACGGCAACGTTAAATGCAGGCGATTTGTCCGAGCGCCAGCCCTGCGCGGCCTCCGGGTGGAGAGTGTGCCACCCGCGCCGCGCATTGCTGTGTCTGCATACTCGCCAGGTGGCCGTATAATCGTCTGGGACTATGGTTCGTGACGGGTACATCTACGGTGTGAGTTTGCTGGCAGTGGCGGTTGTGCTGGCGTGGGCCACGGACAACTGGGCGTGGAGCATCGCGCCGGTGCTACTGGCGGCGTTTTTTCTCTGGTTCTTCCGCGATCCCGAGCGGACGATTCCCTCGGGGCCGGGGCTGATTGTCTCGCCCGGAGATGGCCTGGTGACCGAAACGGCTGTCATTGACACCCCCCAGGGGCAGCGGCAGCGGATCAGCATCTTCCTCAGTGTCTTCGATGTGCACGTGAACCGCTCGCCGATCGCCGGCGTCCTCTCCAGTGTGCAATATCAGAAGGGCCAGTACCTGAACGCAATGAACCCGGCCTCGGCCGGCCAGAATGAGCAGAACATCGTGACTGTGCGGGGCGGTGGATTTGAAGTCACATTCAAGCAGATCGCCGGCCTGCTGGCCCGGCGCATCGTCTTCAACCTGAAGGAGGGCGGCTGGGTGGAGCGTGGCCAGCGGGTGGGTCTCATCAAGTTCGGCTCCCGCGTGAACGTGATATTGCCGGCAGAGGCTGAACTGCGCGTGAAGGTGGGCCAGCGCGTCAAAGGCGGCTCCAGCGTGCTGGCCGCCATAGCGGACACAGAGCTGGCGTCGTTTGTGTCAAGCGTGAAGAAGACCATTAGCGCCAGCGTGCAGCCCGGTGAAACCCAAGGAGACCGCCCGTGAACCACACCGATGCCTCACTCGCCCGGGCCAGAGCACAGGCACGGCTGCGCCGTGGCATGTTCCTGCTGCCTTCACTGTTCACCGTGGGTAACATCGCCGCCGGCTACGTTTCCATCACCCAGACCATGGCGGCCCTCACCGGCATCGGCGATGTGCATACGCACCTCGACTGGGCGGCCATCGCCATCATGATCGCCATCCCTTTGGACTCGCTCGACGGCCGTATAGCCCGCATGACCAACACGTGCAGCGACTTTGGCAAGGAGCTGGATTCCCTGGCCGACGCCATCACCTTCGGCGTGGCGCCCAGCCTGCTAGCGCTGATCTGGGGCTTTCAATTTCTCTCTGAAGCGATCAATCCCCAAATGCACGAGAATCTGCTCCACGCCGGCGCCTTCATCTGCTTCCTGTTTCTCATCGGCGGGGTTTCGCGGCTGGCGCGCTTCAACATCAGCCACGACGCGCAGCCGCGCAATCCGGGACGGCCGGACCGCAAGTACTTTGTGGGCATGCCCATTCCGGCCGCGGCGGGTCTGCTGGCCGCCAGCGTTCATTTCTGCGGCGGCTATCCGGTGCGGGAGTGGTGGGTCGCACTGATTTGGCTGGCCTTGGTCGGCACAAGCGGCTTCCTGATGGTCAGCACCTGGCGGTTCTGGTCCGGCAAGGAACTGAGCCTCTCCCGCCGTCATCCCTACCAGATTCTGATTTTTATCTCGATTGTGCTCTTCCTGATCCTCAAGTATTCCCAGGGGGTACTCTTCACGCTGGCTCTGGTCTATATGTTCAGCGGCATCTGGGCGCGAGCGGCGTACTCGTGGTCGCGGCGGCGGCGCTGGCGGTCGACGGCTACGGACGCCCCTCAACCCTAAGCAGTCGCCGCTGAAGCGGCCGTAGTCTTCACTATTTCGACCAACCAAACCAAAGGAACGCCTGTGTACAAGATCGCCATTGCCGGAGCTTCAACCCTGGTGGGCCGGGAGTTGAAGGAAGCCCTGTCAGAGTCGCCACTGGCGACGGCCAACTTTGTATTGCTGGACGAGGAGGAGGCTGAGGGCCAGTTGGACCAGGTGGGCGACGAGATCACCTTCGTCCAGGCCATCGCACCCGACGCCTTTGACCGCGTGGATTTCACCTTCTTCTGCGGCACAGAGGACCTGACCCGCAAGCACTGGCGCGCGGCTTTGCGCGCGGGTTCCACGGTCCTCGACCTCAGCGGCGCTCTCGACCAGGAGACGGGTGTGCTTGTTCGCGCTCCCTGGCTCGGTTCGGAGGCGTCTGCCGTTGACCTGTTTACCCCCGCCGTGGTGCCGGCGAACCCCGCGGCACTGGCTCTGGCGCTGCTGCTGGAACGGCTGCAACAAGCCGCCCCGGTGCGTAGCGCCTTCGCCACGCTGCTGCTGCCGGCCAGCGAGTTTGGCCGCGCCGCACTGGACGAGCTGCATCAGCAGACCGTGAGCCTGCTCAGCTTCCAGGGGATTCCGCGAGAGCTCTACGACACCCAGGCGGCCTATAACCTGCTGACCGGCCTGGGAGAAGCCGCCAAGGTCAGCCTGGGCGCGGTCGATGCGCGGATTCGCCGCCAGTACGCCGCTCTCTCCCAGGGCCGCTGGCCCGCGCTGGGGCTACAGATTGTGGCTGCGCCGGTCTTTCACGGCCACACCTTCTCGATTGCTATCGAGCTGGAGCGGCCTGTGGAGATTGCCACACTGGAAGAGGCTCTGAGCGGTGGCCATGTGGACCTTGTCCTCGAAGAGACCGATTCTCCCTCGAACCTGGTCGCCACTGGCCAGAACGATGTGCTGGTGCGCCTGCGGCCCGAACCGGACGCGCGCAATTCCAGCCTGGTCTCCCGCCTATGGCTGTGGGCCGCCTCGGACAACCTGCGCATACAGGCGCAGAATGCTGTCGAGTGCGCCCTGGACCTGCGCCGGCTCAGGCCGCAAGGGACGGTGCAGTAAGATTCGGATCGGTATTTTATCTGCTGAAAACGGCTTTCACTGCATCCATGACCATTGCAATAGCGCTGGAGTAAAATTCGTGTGCGAGGAGAAAACATGAAATTCAACATCATAGCTCTGGCCTTGGCGTGCGCCATTCTGTGGGGAGGGTGCGTCCTTGTGGTGAGCGTGGCCAACCTGGTCTGCGCTGGCTATGCCCAGCATTTCCTGGAGTTGCTGGCGTCGTTCTATCCTGGCTACCATGCTACCCATAGCATCGTCGAAGTGGTCATCGTGACGCTCTACGCGACCGCGGACGGCCTGATCGGCGGGGCGATCTTCGGCTGGCTCTACAATCGCCTGGCCAAGTCTGCCTGACGAATCGCGGAGGAGATTTTGATCTGCTCCAAGTGCGGCGAAGCGATGCGAATGACGGAGAAGGACACATCCTCCGGCCGCGATATTCGCGAATATCTCTGCGATAGCTGCGGGCACTCGGACTGGGAGGACAACGGCACAGCCTTGTGGCAGATTCTGCACGACGACCGGGTGGAATTCCTGGCCGCGCAGGCTAATCGCCCACCCGTCGATGCTCCCGATGCTCCCGTGGCGATCCCGGAAGCTGAACGAGCGCTGGCGGGCACGGCTTGGAAGCGCTTCCTTGCCTGGCTGGGAAAAGGGAAATAATATAGGTTGGGAAGTCCGGGAGATGCGCATGAAATCCGTTGGCGAGATTGGTTTGAAAATCACCTCCGCCCTGCGCGAGTACTACCACTACACGGATGAATCGGCGGAGTTGGAGCGGCGCGGCGCTGGCTCGTCGCGGCCTAATCTGGCCTGGGTGCGGCGATCCAAGAAGAAGGATGGGGAAGGTCGCTCCGAATCCGAGCCGGACGCAGGCAACAACCAGGCAAACCAGTCGTAAACAAGCAGAAAAATCGGACTTCCGCGTGCGATTTACCGCACATCACGGCTTCGCGGCCAGCTTAGGCGGGTCGGTGATGTACTCGTCGCCAATGCGTGCGAGCAGCAGGGCGCGGCGGTCGGTGAGCAGCTTCAGCCGGCTGGTCACTTCGATGAACTCCTGCTTTTGCGCGGCGGTCAGCGGCGTTGCCGGAGTGCTCAGCTTGCTCAGCTCATCAAGCCGCGCCTGCAGCCGCGGAATCTCACGGTCGATCAGAATGGGATGAATCACCGGCGTTTTGGCCCGGCCCCGCGCCAGCTCATTGCGGTTGTTCTCGCCCCATACGGGCAGAACGCCTACATGGCCCAGCTCGACGCGCACCCCGCCCGGCCCGTAGTCCTTGCGAACGGCGGAAAACAGCCCGATCATCTCGTCGCGCGGATCGCCGTTTTTGTCCGGCATCAGGCCGTCCACATAGATGCGCGACTGGTTCGACAGAAAATTGCCCAGCGAATAGAAGATGACCGCGTCGCGTCCGTCGGCGGTGCGATACGTCTCCACCGGCTGCAAAACGTGCGGATGGTGGCCGACGATCACCGCGGCCCCGGCCTCCAGCATCTTGTGCGCGGTCTCCACGTCCTCGGGTCGCGGCGCGGGCGCGTACTCGATGCCCCAGTGAATCGAAACCACCAGCAAATCGCACTTCAGCCGCGCCTGCTTGATCGCTTCCAGCACCCCGGCTTCGTCCATTCCCGGCGCGCCGCCCGACTCGCCCGGATAGGGAAAGAAGTTCACGTGCGGCTGGTCGTCCTTGTCGGGATTGCGGCCGCCGTTGAGCCAGCGCGTCATGCCCAGCCAGCCGACTTTGATTCCGTTGGCCTCGACAATCACCGGCTGCCAGGCCTGCTGCGCCGTGTCGCCTGAGCCGACAAAGAGCAGCCCCTGTTCGCGCAGATGCTCGCGCGTCTCGGCGAAGCCGGCCCAGCCCTGGTCCATCACATGGTTGTTGGCAAAGGAAACGATCTTGATTCCGTTGGCCCTGAGTGCGTCAATCAAAGCGATGGGCGCATCGAAGAGGAAGGGCTTCGACCCGCGCGAGTGCGTCGGAGCCACCGGAGTTTCCAGATTCACAAAGCCGAAGTCGGCGTGCTGGAAGACATCGCCGACATCGGAGAAGAGCGCTCCCCATCCCGCTGCGCCGTCCCCGGCAGCGGCTGCGGCGGCGCGCACCGGCTCGTGCGGAATCACATCACCGGCGACGGCAAAGCTCACCTGCGCCAGCTCGTGCGGATAAGGTACTTGAGCCGCCGCCAAACGGCTTGTGCGAGATCCGAGCAGCAGCGCCGCGCCGATGGCCGCGACAACCAGAAGCAGCGCGCCGGCTCCGGCCAGCCATCCGTGCCTGCGTCTCGTCCAATTCATTGCCTGCGCCAATCCGGACCTCTTCCTTGCAGCAAATGGAATGCAATCAGCATACAGGTTTACAGGGGAGGATAGTGAGGGAAAGCGTGGCGTGGGACCAACCAAATCCCGTAGGCTATGGTCGCATTGAGCGAACTGCGACATCGGGGTTGTCGGATCGCTCTGAAATCCGCTCCGGTAACGCATTACAATCAATCCAATGACCACCTATGCCCAGCAATTGCTTTCCATTCTCGCCCGCCTGAGCTTCCGCCTCGGCCAGTTCAAGCTCTCCTCCGGCGGCACCAGCGACTACTACGTTGACTGCCGTACCACGACGCTGCACGCCGAGGGCGGACGTCTCACCGGCCACGCGATTCTTGAGCTGCTGGAAGAGCACGGCATTGAGGCCGAGGCCGTCGGCGGACTCACGCTGGGCGCGGACCCCATCGTCTCCAACGTGGCCACGGCCAGCGCCTGGCGCGCGCAATCGAAGCCGGGAGCGCCGCTGTTGCACGGATTTCTGGTGCGCAAGGCGGAGAAGACCCACGGTACCGGCCGCCGCATTGAAGGCTTCAACAGCCCTGGCGCGCGCGTGATCATCGTGGACGATGTCTGCACCACCGGCGCATCCACCATCAACGCCATCGAAGCCGCGCGCGAGGCCGGCATGACGGTCACCGCCGTGGTCTGCATCGTCGAGCGCGAAGAAGCCAACGGACGGCCCGCGGTCGAAGCCGCCGCGCAGGGCGCGCCTTTTCTGAGCCTTTTTACCGCCGAGCAAGTCCGCGCGAAGCACATAAAGCAGCTATCAATCGCCAGTTCCTAGCGGTTCACCAGTCACTCGCAAAACAGGGCCAATCCGCACCACGGACCGGCCCCGTCTTTGTTCTGGATGCATCAAGGCGTGAAACTCTCCACAACCTCTACCGCACATCCGCCGTCTGTGTCGGCGCATCAATAGCATTCGCATTCGACAGCAGCCGCACCTCCACGCGCCGGTTCTGCTTGCGTCCTTCGGCGGTAGTGTTGGGAGCTACTGCCTTATCCTTGCCAATGCCGATCAGATAAAACCTGTGCGCGGGAATCTCGTACTTTGCCGCCAGGTACTGCACCACCGCATCGGCGCGCCGCTGGCTCAGCTCATAGTTGTACTGCGCCGGCCCGGTCGAGTCGGTCCCGCCTGTCACTTCCAGGATGAAGCTCTTCGCCGAGGCGATCTGTTCGGCAAAGCCGTCCAGTTCCGCGCGATCATCGTTGGTTAGCACCGCTTTGTCAAAGCCGAAGGTCACCGCAACTTTGCCGACCGGTTTGTAATCGTCCAGCCCCTTCACTATGCTTTCCAGCGAGTCGGCGCGATGCACCGCCAGGCCGGCCGCGGTGTCGGCGTCGCCAGCGGCCCTGGCCGCGCTCTGCGCATTCTGATAGGCCGTGTCGGCCGCACCCTGCGCCTGATGAATCCCCGCCTGCGCCCGGTCGTCCACATCGTGCATCTGCCGGTTGTTGGCCGCCGTCTTGCTGTCCAACTGATTGGCCTGATCCACCAGCGGCGCCGTCTGGTTGCGCACATAGTTCTTGGATGCGCACCCCGTCACGCCCACTACGACCAACCCCGCCGCCAAACTCAACACTCCAAACCGATATACGGTCATTGTGTTCCTTTCTCCGCCCCACTTCTTGCCGTACGGCAAATCCGCCGGCCAAGCAGGCTTTTCCCTGCCGCCCTGAGTAGTGCATTCGCGGGGCCAAACGCCCATACCCCTTCAACGCTCTGAAAACAAGCGCCTTGCGGCCCAGCCTCCGGCGGCTTCCGTGTGCGCCGGCCGTGTACTTTTTACGCGAGTCGGTAAGGAATGCCGGGTGGAAGACGGCTTTGAGTGGTCAGATGCTTGCCGTCATCGGCTTCCGCCTGGCTGGCGCATATTCTCTTTAGCCGGAAAAATAACGGCCCGGCGGAGCAGGTTGAAGAATCCGCTCCGCCGGGCGTGTTGGCTACACAGGCCATTCCAATGAGCGAAAGGCTGCATTCACTGTGTTGGTTGTGCCTGCCGCCCTCAGCAACCGAAAGCGAGGTTGCCGAAGGCGGCAGCATGAAGCCGCAGAACGTGGACTAGAGCTCGTTCAGCTTGAACATCTCGCTGCTAGACCCGTTGCAGGTGTTGATCTGCAACTGCTGGCCGTTGGAGGTTGACGGGAAGTTGAGGCAAAGTCCGCTGTGGTGATCAATGAACTCATAGTAGCCGTTGGATTGGAGCACCGGCTCGCAGACGCTGCGCCGGTTGCTCCGATTCCCATCCTTGTCACGATGAGACTGTGACAAGGATGGGTGCCCGGACGAATTCGACGAGGTGTGGTTAGCTCGTCACTGGATCACGATGCCGCTGACCATCGGGTTCTGAATCGCTCCGGGGCTGAACTGAATCACGATCTGCCCGCTGCTGTTGGCGGTGGTTGAGAAGGATTTTTCGACGGCCTTGAACTGGCCTCCCGCCGCCGCGTACACGTCGTAGTTGGTGAGCACCTGAGTTCCATTGATGAGCACGTTGAACTCGCGCTGACCGGTTGCTGTCACATAGTTCTCCACAAAATACAGCGTGACGGTGTGCGAAGAGCCCGATGTGTATCCGGGAATGGTGTAGGTGAATGAGCCGTAGCGCTGGCTTTGTAGTACGGTCTGCGGGGGCACGGTCCCGGACAGCAAGGAAGTAGTGACGGCGTTGGTGTAGGTGTATGCAGTGCCGCCGCTGAAGTCTTCGTCCGCGGCCCATGAGCCGGACGCAGCGCCGCCCGCATCGATGTAGACCGGAGTGGAGCCGCCGGACGACGGTTGATCGAGCGCGATGCCGCTGACCATAGGGCTCTGAATCGCTCCGGAGCTGAACTGAATCACGATCTGCCCGCTGCTGTTGGCTGTGGCTGTGAAGGATTTTTGGACAGCGATGAACTGGCCGCCCGCCGCCGCGTACACGTCGTAGTTGGTGAGCACCTGTGTCCCATTGATGAGCACGTTGAACTCGCGCTGACCGGCTCCCGTCACATAGTTCTCCACAAAATACAGCGTGACGGTGTGCGAAGAGCCCGATGTGTATCCGGGAATGGTGTACGTGAATGAGCCGTAGCGCTGGCTTTGCAGTACGGTCTGCGGAGGCACGGTTCCTGTCAGCAAGGAAGTAGTGACGGCGTTGGTATAGGTCAACGCAGTGCCGCCGCTAAAGTCTTCATCGGCGGCCCATGAGCCAGACGCAGCGCCGCCCGCATCGATGTAGACCGGGGTGGAGCCGCCGCCGGAGGAGCTGACGGAAAGAGCAACGCTGGTGGTTGCAGTCGTGCTGCCGGAGGTTCCCGTGATGGTCACCGTGAACCCGCCGATTGTGGCCGAACTACTGGCCGTCAGCGTCAGTACGCTGGAGCTGGTCGAAGAGGTTGGGTTGAACGACGCCGTCACGCCGCTGGGTAGGTTCGATGCGGCGAACGATACGCTGCCGGTGAATGTGCCGATGTCCTTAACAGTAATGGTGTCGGTGCCGCTGGCGCCTTGAGTAATAGAGAGAGTGGACGGTGAAGCGCTCAAACTGAAGCCCGAAGTTACCATGGCGTTGACGGTCAGTGCAACGGTGGTGCTGGCCGTCGTGCTCCCTGAGACTCCGCTGATGGTAACGGTGGAGGTCCCGGTGGCAGCCGTGCTGCTGGCTGTGAAGGTAACCACGCTGCTTCCGGTGGTGGGGTTGGTGCCGAAGGCCGCGGTGACGCCGCTGGGCAGGTTGGAGGCGGAGAGCGTGACGCTGCCGCTAAATCCGTCCACATCCGTCACTGTGATAGTGTCGGTCGTGCTGCTGCCCTGTGTCACTGAGAGCGAGGAGGCGGAATCCGACAGTGTGAAGCTGGGTGTGCCGGAGGAACCTGTCCCGACGAAGGTTGTGATGCTCTGCCCCGGTAGCGAGTACGTGAACGCGTCATTCGAAACGCTGACTGCGCTGAGCTGCGCCAACTGGTTGGAGGCCGAGGTCTGGTAGGGCGTAACCGAGGTCAGAGTCGCGCCGGTAATATCAAAGGTAATGTTTGAGGCGCCGCCATTCGAGTTGACGGCTACGATCACGTATTTTCCGCTGCCGCTGTAGGACGTGACGTAGACGCCCGAAGTCGGATTGTTGTTGGCTCCGTTCATCACGTAGCCCGGGCGGACAAACTTCGAGTACTGGCCCAAGGCGTAGGCATAGTAATTCGGGCTGTTTCCGTTCAATAACAGTGGCGTCCACCAATAGACATAGGCGTTGTACTGAGCCACCGCCATGGACTGGTGATAGAGCTCGGCAGCCGCGATGGCATCGCTGATGGTAGGCTGGGCGGAGGATCCGGCCGCCGGGGTATAGGTGGTTTCGGTCATCCACACATCCTTGCCCTTGTTCTTGGCATTGGTGTAGTAGAACGGCGCCACTCCATACGTGTGGCCGGCGACGATCGAAACGTGGCCCACCGCATTGGAATCGTCCAGCGTGGGATCGGACTCGTCGAGATTGTAGCTGTCTGACTCCGGCATCATCAGCCTGGTGTTGATCTTGCCGCCTTCCTGTGCTATCCAGGCATCCATCTGTGCGCCGGAATACCCGCAGGACTCATAGTCGGGAAGAAAGTCCGGCTCGTTCTGCACGGAGATGGCGTAAAGATTCACGCCGCCGGCCTTCTCATAAGCGATGAACGCGTTCAGATAGTTGGCAAAGTTGTCGTAGTCGGAGGTGTTCAGCGTACCGTCGTCGACGCTGCCATTGCTCTTCCAGACCGCCGGTGGGGTCCAGGGCGTCGCAAAAACGATGACCTGTGAATTGATGGACTGTGCCTGTTGCGCATTGTTCAGTTCAGTCTGCCAGTTGGAGCCGCCAGTGGTGGAGCTGGGATCGATGCGCGACCGCAGGATGGTGAGGCCGACTTGGCCCGCGCCGACGCCAAACAGATTGTTGGCCTGAGTCGAATTCAGCACCGGCTGCCAGGCCGTTGAGGTGCCGAATCCACGGATCGTCTGGTAGGTGGTATTAAAGTTGATGGCATCGGTTGTTTGCGCGCCGGCCGTTGCAGCAAATGCAAAAGCAGCGATGACGACTGAGCAAGTTACACGAAACTTCATGATCGGTTCAATCTCCTTTGTGAATGGTGCGGAAGTGAATGGTTCTTGAGGCGTGGAGCCAAATCGGGCGCACAAATCCTCTGGGGCGCACAGACCGCGCCTGAGGAGCCAACGCGTTTCGAAAGGATCCCTTAGAGCATCGTTAGAAAACAGACGAAGACACGAGAGACCGCATGAAGCGGCCTATTCGCCGGGAAGCGGCCACCTGGATGAAGTGGCTCACAAAAATTCAATTCTTGAGTCCAGCCTGTGGCTTGAACTTGGCGCTTGGTTGGGCGGGACAAGACAGCCACTTCAGATAACGTTTACTGCGGAATGAATAGTACATGAATTTAATTAGAGATTGCAAGAGTTTTTTGGGTGGCTATCCATAACAATTTCAAGCGTTTAGATAAATCGTTTAACTAAACAGTTCGATGCAAATAGTAGACAAATCGAATGGTTTTTTCGAAAGAATCGTATCATTCGATTTTATTATGAGCTACTCAATCGTTTGATCTTCCAGGAAGGTCGGTTCGAACTCTGAATGCATCTCTTTTGAACCTGGATCGGATGTCTCACCGCGCCCGATCCTGGTCTGTTCACTATTAGGGCCTGTTCCATTCTCTCCCTGCGAATGAGGGCTAGCGTCACTGCGATCGCCGGAGCGCATCTCCGCCTTCCCGGCCCGCCGCTTCTGACGATGGTCAGCGAATCCCGCTATCCTAAGTACTGGCCACGCGCCCGCCCATGGACCTCTACGAGAAAATCCGCACCCTGCCCCTCCAGCCCGGCGTCTACCTCTACAAGAACGCCGAGGGCACGGTGATCTATGTGGGCAAGGCCAAGAACCTGCGCGCGCGTGTTCGCTCTTACCTTTTGGAGTCCTCGCAGGCCGACGCCAAGACCGGCTCGCTGATGCGCGAGGCCGTCGATCTCGAGTACATTCTGGTCGGCAACGAATCCGAAGCGCTGGCCCTCGAAACCAACCTCATCAAGGAGCGCAAGCCGCGCTTCAACATCCTGCTCAAGGACGATAAGAGCTATCCCTACGTCAAGCTCACCATGCGCGACCGCTTCCCCAAGGTCTTCGTGACGCGCCGCCTGCTGAAGGACGGCGCGGCCTACTACGGCCCTTACTTTCCCGGCAGCCTGGCCTGGCGCGTCGTCGAGCTGATCCATCGCAGCTTTCTCATCCCCAGTTGCAAGGTCGATCTCTCACGCTACCACCAGCGCGCCTGCCTGCAGTACTACATTCATCGCTGCCTCGGCCCTTGCGTCGAAGCCCTCACCACGCCGGAGATTTACTCGAGCGCGGTGCGCGACGCGCAACTGCTGCTCGAAGGCCGACACGCCGAACTGGAACGCACGCTCAACGCGCGCATGATTGAGGCAGCCCAGGCCGAGCGCTTCGAGGCCGCCGCCAAGCTACGCGACCAGCTCTCCACCGTTCACCAGCTCCAGGAAAAGCAGCGAGCCGCCACCGCCGGGCAGGACGACGACGCCGACGTCTTCGGCTACCACTTCGAGGACGGCTCGCTGGCCGTGAATCTTTTTCATGTCCGTGCCGGCAAGATTGTCGACCGCCGAGAGTTCTTCTGGGAGGATCTGCCTGAGTTGCTGGAAGCCGCCGCGCCGGAAGAATTCAATCCGCCACAAACAACAGGTGACCCAGCTCCCGATTCTGAGACCGGGGAGTCCACAAAGCCCGATCCGCCATTCCACGCCGGTCAAGTCTTCGATGCCCTCCTCAAGCAGCTCTACATCGACCAGCAGTACGTCCCGCGCTCGATTCTCGTCCCCACGGACTTCGACGACCGCGAGGCTCTCGCCGCGCTGCTCAGCGAGCGCACCGGCCATCGCATCGAGATCGCGGTCCCGCAGCGTGGAGAAAAACGCTCGCTCGTCGATCTGGCCGGCCAGAACGCCAAGCAGTCCTACATTCAGCGCTTCCGCGTGCTGGAGCCCTCGCGCAAGGCGATTCAGGAGGCGCTGGCCGAGGCGCTCATGCTCGCCGAGCTGCCCCGCCGCATCGAGTGCTTCGACATCTCCCACATTCAGGGCGCGGAGACAGTGGCCTCGCTGGTGGTCTGGGAAGACGGCCAGATGAACAAGCAGGCCTATCGCAAATTCAAAGTAAAGACCGTCGTCGGCGTGGACGACTTTGCGGCGATGAAGGAAGTTGTTGGACGGCGCTACAAGCGCGTGCAGGAAGAGAAGCAGCCGATGCCTTCGCTGATCCTGGTCGATGGCGGCCTGGGCCAGCTTCACGCCGCCGCTGAAGCCCTCGAATCTCTCGGCCTGACCACGCAGCCGCTGGCGTCGATTGCTAAAAAGGAGGAAGTCATCTACCTCTACGGTAGCGAGGAGGAGCCTATCGTCCTCGACCTCCATTCGCCAGTGCTGCATCTGGTCCAGCTCATCCGCGACGAGAGCCACCGTTTCGCCGTCGGCTACCATCGCCAGCGCCGCGCCATGCGCGACCGCGACTCGGAGTTACTGAACATTCCCGGCGTCGGCCCGCAAACCAGACAGCGCCTGCTAACTCACTTCGGCAGCCTGCGCGAAGTGCAGCAAGCCACCGCCGAATCGCTGGCCGCAGTCGTGCCGCGCAAAACGGCCGAAACCATCTGGCGGCATTTTCACGAGGCCCGACCCACAAACTGACCTGCCGCACCCGAAGCCAACTTTCCATTCGCAGGGCCACGGGTGCAAAATGGAGAGCAGAGGTTAAAGATCGGTGAATTTCAGTTCGCCTTCCCCCAGTGAGCAGATTCCCCTCCAGCCGGAGTGGCTGCGGCGGCTGGATGCATGGCGCGGCCTTCTTGCCCAATGCACACTCAAGCCGGGCCGGAAGAACGTCCATGCTTTGCGCAGCCAAACGCTGCGCCTGAGTGTGGCGCTCCAGCACAGGTTGCAGGAGCGGGGCGCGGATTCCGCGGCCGCGAATGCCCTCCGGCGTTGGAATAAAGAGGGAAAGAGGCTGCGGAAGGCGCTCGAACCGGTACGCGACGCGGATGTTTACCTGGCCCGGCTCACCAGCCTTCGCGGCCGCCTCCAGGGGACGGAGGATGGTGCAGCGCAACCGAATCCACGCTGCCTGCATGAAATCAGCAAGCTGGAAGGCCGGCTGAAGCGGCAACGCCAGCGTGGAATCAGCGAGTTGGCGGCCGTCATTGAGGCTCGCGGGAAGCGGTTCAACCGGCTCAGCGGAGAGATAGAAACGGCGTTGCAGCCACGCTTGCCCTCGACAGCACATTCCACCGCCCAGGCGGCATGGGAAATCTTCGAGAGGCAGGCCCAGGAAATCCGCGAGCTCGATAGCGCCAACCTGCACAACTACCGCAAGCGCCTGAAGCAAGCTCTCTACCTGGCCGAAATCTCCGCGGCCACCGATCCACTGGCGCGGCGATTGGCCGCTGACTTCAAGAAGATCCATAAGGCCACTGGCGAGTGGCACGATTGGGAGGCGCTCGTACTGGAGGCTAGCCGCATCCTTCCCGGCCACGGCAAACAGGACGGCCTGCTTGACGTGCTGGGGGCTCTAGAGGAGAAGGCTCTGCATCGGGCGCTCGGCCAATGCCGGCGCTCGACAGCGCGCCTCCTGAAGAATGGCGGCGAGACGCGGCCGCTCCCGCCGCGAAAACCGGTAGTTTCCGAGAATGGTTTACAGTTTGACAGCGAATCCCGCAAAGTTAGGATCAGCAGCTGACCGGGATTCCTCTCTTGCCGGCGATGGCCGAGCCGCTGGCCGCGGTCGTGCCGCGCAAAACCGCCGAGACGATTTGGCGGCATTTTCATATAAGTAAAGTGACGCATTCAATTGCTCAACCCGTCGCTTCATCAAACCTTCACGTGCAAAACCGCGCGATTTGAAAGAAGATAGAGAGAGAAGAGTCCATCAAGCACGACAAGAGGAACGATTGAGCGGCAGGCAAATTGAAATCAAACAGTGGACCGCTGAGGAGTTTGAGCGGCTGGTTCTTGACGGCAACCCCAGGGTCGCGGTCTTCGATTGCGATGGAACGCTGTGGGGCGGCGACGCCGGTTATGGCTTCATGGCCTGGTCTATCGAGCAAGGCCTGGTTTCGCGCTCCGCCACCGAATGGATGGACGCGCGCTACCGCGGCTACCTGGCCGGGCGGGTGAGCGAAGTGGCGATCTGCGGCGAGATGGTGCAACTCTACGCGGGTCTGCGCGATGCAGAGTTGCGCGCCGCCGCCGCCCGCTATGTGAGCGAGTTTGTACGGCCGCGCATCTTTGCGGAGATGGCTCAACTGCTGGCCAGGCTCAGCCAGGCCGGAGTCGCGTTGTGGGCCGTCAGCTCTACCAACAAGTGGGTGGTCGCCGAGGGCGCGCGCGACTTCGGCATTCCCGAAAAGCGCGTGCTGGCCGCCGAAGCGCGTGTCGCGGACGGCCTCATCACCTCCGAGCTCGTCGACGTGCCCACCGGCGCAGCCAAGGCCGTCTCGCTGAAGCGCGTGGGCATAGAGCGCCCCGATGCGGTCTTCGGTAACTCCGTCCACGATCTGGCGATGCTCGATATGGCGCGCTGCGCATATCCGGTCAACCCCTCGCCAGCGCTGATTGAGGCGGCGGCCAAGCGCGGCTGGGGCTGCTTCCGGCCTGAGTCGGCAGATGGCGCCGTGGCGGCCGTAGCGGGCGAATCATCCCTTGACGAAACCTGAAGCTATAGCCGTGGTAACAAAACGGTTATTCACCCCAGCCGGCCGGGAAATCCCTGGCTCATGCGCTACATTTCTTTTGGTGCGTCTAAACTAATAGAGTGGAAGAACTTCAGACGCAACCCAATCCGCGCCCTGCCGGTCCCGCGCTGCGCTTCGTGGCGGCGGCGCTGATCGTGCGCGCCGGCGAAGTTCTGATCGGCCAGCGCCGTCCCGATCAGCCGATGGCGCTGCTGTGGGAGTTTCCCGGCGGCAAAATCGAGGCAGGCGAAAGCCCCGAGCAGGCGCTGGTCCGCGAACTGGACGAAGAGCTCGGCATTCACGCCACCATCGGCCCCCGCGTCACCCGCGTCCGGCATAACTACCGTCATGGCGGCGCCGTCGATCTGCAATTTTTTGCCGTGCATGAGTTCGCCGGCGAAATTGAGAGCCGCATCTATCAACAGGTGCGCTGGGTCCGCCTCGTAGACCTTTCCGATTACGAGTTCCTGGCCGCTGACCGTGGACTGATCCGCGACCTGGCTGCGGGCAAGCTGCTGTAACCACCTGCGGTGGGGCAGCCGGGACTTGCCGTCCAGGCAGCCGCCTTCGGCTAAGCTGATTTCAGTTTGCGGCGGTTGTTCTACGCACTTCGACCATCTTCCATTGACAACTCCAACCAATTCGGATGCGGTGACGGAGCCGGTTAAGCTCGCCGAACTGCTGCGCTCGGTCTTCGGCTTTGCGCGCTTCCGTGCCAATCAAGAGGCGGTCTGCCGCGCAGCCATCAACGGGCGCGACCTGCTGCTGGTAATGCCGACCGGCTTTGGGAAGTCGCTCTGCTACCAGCTGCCTGCGATTGCGCTGGGCGGAACTGCTTTGGTCATCAGCCCGCTGATTGCTCTGATGGAAGATCAGGCGGCCAAGCTCCTGTCGCTCGGCCTGAGGGTGGGCCGGATTCACTCTGGCCTCGACCGGGCGCAAGCGCGGCAGGCCTGCGTGGATTACCTGAATGGCAGCTTGCAATTCCTTTTCATTGCGCCGGAGCGGCTGCGCGTGCCGGGCTTCGGCGAGATGCTGGCCAAGCGCAAGCCGGCGTTGATCGCGATTGACGAAGCCCATTGCATCTCGCAGTGGGGACACGACTTCCGCCCCGACTACCGGATGCTGGGCCAGTACCTGCCGGCACTTCGTCCGGCGCCGGTGCTGGCGCTGACAGCTACTGCAACCCCAACTGTCCAGGACGACATTGTGGCGCAACTGGGGATGGTCAAACCGGCGAAGTTCATTCACGGCTTCCGGCGCGACAATCTGGCCATCGAGGTGGTTGAGCTATCGATGCCGGAGCGTCCGGGAGCGATCTGCGGGCTGCTGGCCTCGCCTGCGCGGCGGCCTGCCATCGTCTACGCCACTTCGCGCAAAGGCTCCGAGCGGCTGGCAGAAGAGCTCTCACGCCTGGTTCCCGCAGCGGCCTACCATGCGGGCCTCGATGCAGTGACGCGCGAGCGGGTGCAGACCGCCTTCCAGGCGGGTGAATTGGAGGTCGTCGTCGCCACTATCGCCTTCGGCATGGGCATCGACAAAGCTGATATTCGCACGGTGATTCACGCCGGGCTGCCCGCGACCCTCGAAGGCTATTACCAGGAGATTGGCCGCGCCGGGCGCGATGGCGCGCTGAGCCGGACCTACCTGATGCACAGTTACGCCGACCAGCGCACGCACGACTTTTTTCTCAACCGCGACTATCCGCCGGCGGAGCAGTTGCAGCAGGTTTTTCGGACGCTCGGGGAAGACCCGCAGCTGGTGGAAGAGCTGCGCGCGACGTCGAAGTTGGGTGAGGAGGAGTTCGACAAGGCGCTGGAAAAGTTGGAGATTCACGGCGGCGCGCGGGTGGATTTTGGCGGCAACGTGACGGCGGGCGGCACGGGCTGGAAGAAAACCTACGCAATTCAGGCGCAGTTTCGCGCTGAACAAATGGAGAAGGTACTGCGCTTTACCACCTCGTCAGAATGCCGCATGGCGGCGCTGGTGCGGCACTTTGGGGATGTGGAGGACGCTCACCGGCCGTGCGGAATCTGCGACGTTTGCGACCCGGCCGGAGCCGTGCTGAGGCTCTTCAGGCGGCCGACGGCGGCTGAGCGTGTGCTGGTGCAAGCGATTGCCAATGAGTTGCGGGCCGTGGACTATAAGGCTTCCGGGACGCTGCAACGTAGCGTGGACCCTGCGAGCCGAATGAGCCGCAACGATTTCGATGGGTTGCTGGAGGCGATGGTGCGCGCCGGGCTGATCGCGATTGAAGAGGCTGAGTACGAGAAAGACGGCGAGGTCAAGCGCTTCCGCAAGGTGCGGCTGACTGAGGCCGGGCTGGAGTTGCGGGCAACCACGCCGGTCGAGTTGCTGCTTAGCGACGGGGTGGTGGAGGAGTTTGGCGGGCGGGTGCCGGCGCCAGTGCGGGCGAAGAAGGCGCAGGCAGCCGCGAAAGCTGACCTGGCCAAGTCGGGCGGCACGCCAACGGCTCTGGGAATCAAGCCGGCACCGCTGTCGGCCAAAAGCGAGGCGCTGGCCATTCGGCTGAAGGAGTGGCGCACGGCGGAGGCGAAGCGGCTGGGGGTCCCAGCCTTCATGGTGCTGAACGACCGCACTTTGGCTGCCCTGTCGCAGGCGCGCCCGGCCAATCCGCGGCAGTTGCTGGAGGTCAGCGGCATGGGCCCGGCCAAGGTGGAACGCTTTGGCAAGGTAATTCTGGAGTTATGCGGCGCGGCGGAGTGAGTGTGCATTTCTCCGCCGCGCCGTGAATCATCAGCGCGTGTTGGCGCAGGCGCAGGCTACGAAAGTTTTTTTGGTGTAATTCGAGAGACTGCAGACATACTGCGGCCAAAACATCTGGAGGATGCTCGAAGAGTTTCCGGCGGAGAAGTGGCCGATGTAGTGCGTGCTGTCCGGGGTTTTTGCGCCGGGGTCGGCGGCGAAGGCGGAGATAAGATTTGCGAGAGATGAGGAAGAATAATCGGGCTCCGTATAGTTCGTCTGAAAATCGTATTCTTCCTTCCATTTGACCTTGCTGTCGCCGGTGAGGTCGGGGGAGTTGAAGACGCGATAGTCGACCACGGCCGCGGTCGAGGGATCGATCTGGACGACGGTGAGGGAGGGAAGGTTATTGTGGATCGGCGAGATGGACGAGACCATCTTGACCGGAACGGGGATCTGCGAGGCCGGAATCTGGCTGTCGTCCTGGAGCAGTCGCATCTCGTCCATGTGGGTATGGGCGAAGATGGCCAATTGGACGACATCGCCATAGGGGGCCAGCACGTCAGTCATCTCTTCCGAGGATAGGAACATGACCGGAACTCCGCCGTTACAGACGTTGATGCCTCTCTTTGCCGTCGAGTAGAGATCGACGCCGGGGGGAATGTGGCCCATGACCCAGACCTTCTGCTTATGGGCGCGCGCATCGGCTAGCTGCTTGCCGAGCCATGCGATCTGGGGGGCGGCGGCTTGGGGATCGGGCTTATAGGCGCAGGTTTTGTAACCTTTCGACATGAAGAGATCGTCCAGGACCAGCAGGCGAGCATTCTGCACGGGCGCGGGCAGCGAGACGCTGTAATAGCCTTCGTCGTGGAAGGTCTGTTCGGCTGCCTGGCGCTCGGCGGCGGGAAAGTTCTTGGCGATCTCGATGCCAGTGTCTTTGAGGAAGTCGCTGCCGGCATCGATCAGGTAATCGTCGCAGTCGGAGTCGTTGTTGCCCAGCGCCACATAGACGGGCGCATTGGGGAATTGAGCATCGAGTGTGTCGACCACGTACTCGATGGTCTTGATGACGAATTTGCGGTAGTCGTCCGGTGTGTCCTGAGGAAAGGCCGTGAAGTACTTGCTCCGAAAATGATGGGAGATAAGATCGCCGCTGACGGTGACAAAGGCCGCGCCGGAGGCATTGTCCGACATGGCTTTGAGACTAGCATCGAACAAGACAGAGGAGGTGTCGCCGTCGCCGCAGTTGCATTTCTGCAGGAACGCAGTAAAGGCCTGCTGGCGGTTAGCCGAGGCGGGAGGGGCGAGGATGGCGTCCCACTTGTCCGCGTTCGCGGCTTTCAGGCTAGGAACCTTGGCTGGATCCCAGAAGGGCTCAAAGTGAATGTCGCTGAGTAGGAGAACGGGAACGGTAGTGTTGGCCGAGGCGGGCTTCGCGTCGGGCTTGGCGCTCTGTGCGCAGGCTGCGCCGGCGATCAGGAAGAGGCCAAGCAGAGCGATCTGCTGCCAGGCGTTGATGCGGGGGAAGGGGGCGGGGAAGTTGTGCTTCATCGAGGCTCCTTTGCAGCCACTTTAACATGTGTGGCGTTTGAGGAGGATGTAGCGGATTGGAGTTCGTGGTATCCCACCCTTCGCGAAAACGCGAAGGATGGGGCATGGAGGTTGTTGCGAGAGAAGACAGGTTTACGCGACGCGCTCGATAACGACAGATTGCAGGACGACGGGCTTGTTGGGCTTGTCCTGGCCACCGCGGGGAACGCGGGAGATTTTGTCGGCGATCTCCATGCCCTCAACAACTTCGCCGAAGATGGTATGTTTTCCGGTGAGCCAGGGCGTGGCGGCGACAGTGATGAAGAACTGGCAGCCATTGGTTCCGGGGCCTGAGTTAGCCATGGCCAGCTTGCCGGACTTATCGAACTTATGCGGCGAGTTTCTGGTCTCATCCTGAAAGCGGTAGCCGGGCCCGCCCATGCCGGTGCCGGTGGGGTCGCCGCCCTGGATCATAAAGTCGGGAATGACGCGATGGAAGATGGTGCCGTCGAAGAGCTTGTCTGTGGACTTCTTGTGGGTAGAGGGGTGGGTCCACTCCTTGGAGCCTTCGGCTAACTCGATGAAGTTCTTGACGGTGATGGGTGCGTCGGACTCAAAGAGCCGGACGGTGATCTTGCCTTCCGTGGTGGAGAAGACGGCGTAGGTTCCTGCTGCGAGTGCCATGTGTTGCTCCTTGTTCTTGAATTCCAGCTTTCAGCCATCAGCTATCAGCTATCAGCTTTTCGTACTTGCATATTTCATGGTTCGATTACCAAAGCCGGCTCTTGCACACAAAAAGCTGACGGCTGAAAGCTGATAGCTGTTTACGGTTTGGGAACGGCGACCGGCGCGGGCGGCAGCGGTTGGCCCTCGCGGACGATGGTCACTTTCTTCAGCACCACCGGCGTCAGCGGCTTGTCGTTGCCGTCGCGCGGGACGCGGGCGATGGCCTTGACGACATCGACGCTGGCGTCGTCGCACTGGCCGAAGAGGGTGTAGTGCTGGTTGAGGGAGTCGTAGCCCTGCTCGGTGATGAAGAATTGGCTGCCATTGGTGTTGGGGCCGGAGTTGGCCATGGCCAGGCGGCCGGGCTTGTCAAAATTCAGATTGGGATCGAACTCATCCCTGAAGGCGTAGCCGGGATCGCCCATGCCGGTGCCGGTGGGGTCGCCTCCCTGAATCATGAACCCGGGGATCACACGATGGAAGATGGTGCCGTTGAAGTACGGCTTGCCGTGGTGCTTCACGTGGGTGGCGGGGTCGGTCCACTCCTGCGTGCCCTCGGCCAGGCCGATAAAGTTGGCCACCGCGTTGGGCGCCTGCTTCTGATAGAACTGGCAGGTAATGCGGCCCATGGAGGTATCCATCACGACGGTGGGGCCATTGGGGCGGGTCAGGGCTGCGGCGGTGGCCGCGGGCGCGTCGGGAATATCGTTCGAGGTTTGGGCGTAGGCCGCAACGGCAACGGCTGCGGCCAGGGTGGGAAGGAGGAGTGTGTGATGGAGTTTCATAGCAACTCTGAGAGTAAATCATGCGGTGGGGGTAGTGCCACCACCAGCGGTGGGGCAGCCGCGCTTCGCGCCGGGAGTTCGTGGAATCCCACGCTTTGCCTATTGCGCAAGGGGATGGTGCACCCAGCCATCTTGGGAATTTCTAGCATAATAAGAAAGCAGTTTGAGTTTGTGGAATCCCGCCGCGAAGTGCCAGAACGATGTTGCACCCCATGATTCAGTAAAATTCATGCGAGCGAAAAGCGAGCGGCTGCCCCACCGCAGGTGGTCAGCAGCCCTTCTTGCAGCGGGCCATGATGGCGTCGTGAAGGCGGTCGCGTAAGTTGGCGGACAGCTCGTATATCTCGTGGGAGCGATAGATTTCGATGGTTTTGCGGGTGGTATTGAAGATGATTTCGCAGTGCGGGCAGCGGCCCAGGTGGGCTTCGAGTTCGGCGCGTACTTCGGCGGTTACCGTGCCGTCAATCATGTCGTCGAGAAGGGCGAGAAACTCTTTGCAGGTCACTTTCCAACCCCCGTTTTCTTGACCGCTTTTTTTCTGTGGAAGTAGCGGCTGAGGCGCTCGCGCAGTTGCAGGCGGGCGCGCAGCAGGCGCGATTTCACGGCAGGTATGCTCAGCCCCAGCGTCTCCGCCGTCTCCTCGGTCGAAAGTCCTTCGACATCCCGCAGCACAAACACGATACGAAACCCCTGAGGCAGCCCCTGAATGGTTTTTCGTAGAATCTCGCCCAACTCCGCCTGGTTGTAATTCTGCTCTGGGTCGGGCGCCCAGTCGGCCAGATCGCGGGGCACGCTGCCCTCTTCGGTCTCGATATCCTCGTCGATCGAAACCATCTTGCCGGTGCGCCGCTTGCGCAGTCGCATCAGGCTTTCGTTGACCGCAATCCGCACCAGCCATGTGTAAAACTTCGAATTGCCCTGAAATTGTTCGAGCTTTTCATACGCCTTCAGGAAGGCGTCCTGCATTACGTCCTCAGCATCCTCGCGATTCTGGGTGATGTGCTGGGCGATGCGAAAGAGCTGGCGCTCGTACTTGCGGACCAGCAGATCGTAGGCCGAGAGATCACCGCCGCGCACCCTTTCGATCAGGGCTACGTCCGGATGCGGTTCGAGTTCTCCTGCTATCGATTGGATGGTCGGCATGGCGGTTGGTTGCGGAAATCCTTTGCGCTAGTGGGGCGTTTGCGTTCGGATCGCTATAGATGAGTGTAACGGACGGCAGGGTTGTGGGCCAAATACGGAATCAGCGGCTCTGCAATCTTCGAAGCTACGGATCTGTTCCGGTTTGCACCCTTTGCGGTAACACCAGTGGTTCCCGTCTGCCGCATGGTGCGCGAAAGCAGTTAAAGTGTTGATATGAGGGTCGCGTCTTCCCCAACTTTCGTTCTGCGGCTGGCTTCCCGCCGCCTTGCTTTTCTGCTTATTACACTGCTGATGGTGCTGCCGTTTGCGGGGCAATCCTCCGGCGGCTCGGCAACTACGCCCGCGCCGGCCAACTCGGCTTCCACCCCGGCGAAGAAGCCTGCGCAAACGACGAAGAAGCCGGTACAGAAAGCAGCACAGAAGCCGTCGCCAACGGTGAAGAAGCCGGTAGGCGATACCTCAGCCAAGTCCGCCAGCACAACGGCGAAGAAGTCCACGAAGTCCGCAGGCAAGGCTGGCAAGGCTGCAAAGAAGCCCGTCAGCCCCAAGGTCAGGGCGGCGCGGCGCGCGCACACGGCGCGGATCAAGCTGGCCTTTGTGGCCTCGACCGAACTGCGCCCCATGGCCCAGCAATTGGCGACCATGCGCACGTCGGCGGCGTATGCGGGCGTGACCAAGTACGCGCAGCATCACACCGGCGAGGCGGCGGCGGCGGCCTATCTGGCGCTGGGTCACGCCTACCTGCTAGACAAGCGCTATGGGGAGGCGATTGAAGATTTTCGCCTGGCTCGGAAGGCGGGCGCGGAGCTGGCCGACTACGCCGATTTTCTGAACGCGCGCGCCAACCACGAGGTGGGCAATGAGGAGACAGCCGAAGCGTTGCTCAAGAGCTTTACTGAACGCTATCCGGAGAGCATTTTCGTTGCCCAGGCGCCGGAGCTGGAAGCCAACACGCTGTTGGCGATGAAGGACGCTGCCGGCGCCGAGCGTGTGCTCACAGCCGCAGCCGGAACCGAGGCCGCCAACCGCCCCGGTTATCAGCTTGCGCAGGCCGAGGTGGCATTCACGCTTGGCCATGAGCAGCAGGCCGGAAGCCTCTTCAAGCAGTTACTGCTGGCTCACCCGCTCGCCTCCGAGGCGGAGATTGCGCGGGCAAAACTCACCGCCATGGGCGTGGAGAGCAGCCTCACCATTGCGGAGTTGCGCAGCCTGGGCGACGCTTACTATAACGCCGGCCATTACCAGGAGGCAGGCGAGCAATACCGCGCGCTGGCGCGCCATGCGAGTCTGGATGCAGCCAGCCGCGCGAGCTTTGCCGTAGCTGCGGCGGCCTGTGACCTGAAGCTGAAGCTGCTGTCGACGGCCGTGGCCGAAGCGCTGCCCGACACGCCGGATGAAAACGGCGCGCGGCGGCTTTATTTATTGATGGAACTGGCCCGCAATCGCGGCGATCTGGACAACCAGCGGCGCTTTGTGGTCGAAATGGAGTCGCGCTTCCCGCAGAGTTCCTGGCTGGCCGAGGCGCTCTACGACAGCGGCAATACTTACCTGCTGCGGCGCGAGTATCCTCCGGCGATCGAATATTACAGCTATCTGGCCACCCACTTTCCTGACAGCAAACACGCTTCCGCCGCGCACTGGAAGGTCGCATGGTTGAGTTACCGGCAAGGGCTTTACACCGACGCGGCGCGCCTCTTTGACGAGCAGATTCGGCTTTATCCCACTGCACCGGAAGCGGTGAACGCCCTGTATTGGCGCGGACGCCTCTACGAGACTCAGGAGCACAAGCCGGCCCAGGCCGCGGCCGACTATCGCGCCATCATCCGCGCCTATCAACACTTCTTTTATGCGCAGATGGCGCGCCAGCGGCTGGCCGCTCTGGGCAATGCCCCAGCGCCGGCGCAGCCCGGCCCGCAGCCGCAACTGGACAGCTTCCAGCCTCCGCCCGCGCCTCCGCTCATGGAGAGCTTTCCCGCCGACAGTCCGCACCTGGCCAAGGCGCGCCTGCTGGCCAATGCGGGCTTGAACGACTACATCCCCCAGGAGATTGCCGCCGACCCGGATTCCGCATCCTGGAGCGCATTGGCCGAGGCGCAGATCTACGCCTCATATGGCGAGAATTTTCGCGCCCTGCGCGCGATCAAGCGGGCGCTGCCTTACGCTGCCTCCGCCTCCATCAAGTCCATTCCGCTGGTTTACTGGCGCATCCTCTTCCCCGAGCCGTACTGGGAGACTATCAAAGCCGAGTCGGCTAAAAACAACCTCGATCCGTATCTGGTAGTCGCGCAGATTCGCCAGGAGTCGGAGTTCAACCCCTCGGCCGTCTCCACAGCCAATGCCTGCGGGCTGATGCAGTTGCTGCCTTCGGTGGGCAAAACGCTGGCGCGCCAGGAGGGCATGAGCAATTTTCAAAGCTTTCAACTCTTCGACCCAGTCACCAATATCCGTCTTGGAACCCGCTACCTTCGCCAGACAATGGACAAGTTCGGCGGTGTAACCGAGTACGCGCTGGCCGCATACGATGCCGGCGACAGCCGTGTGGAAGACTGGCAGGCCGCCGGACCCTATCAGGGCATCGACGAGTTTGTAGAATCTATCCCCTTCACCGAGACGCGCGGGTACGTAGAGAGCATCCTGCGCAACATGGAAACCTACAGGGCCATCGACGCGGTGGCCGGCGCGCAGGTCAAGACGGCTGGAGTTAATAAATGATGAACAGACGGCTTTTCCACGCCGGAGGAACCTGCAACGATACTTCCCGCGCACATTTCCCGGTTGACTTACCGGCTCATGCCAGCGACACTGTTTTGAATTGGAGGCATCCTCAGCCTCCGCGATGCCATTCGCAAGCTGCTGTTGTTGCACAACAGGGCCGGCCGGGACGATCCGGCGCAGCCCTGGTTCCTCAACCGACCGGAGGGCGTTATGTCAGCCGATTTGCAGTTTCTGGAAGAATGGATTCCCGAAAGAATGGACCCCGGAACAGTTTTCATGCTGGAAAACCATGCGCAGTCCGGCCAAGTGCACAATTCGTTTGTGGCCGTCCTATCCTGCCCGCGTTGCGGAACCATCGGATTGATTACGCGCCGCCAACTGTGTGGCGGCGATGCGATGATCTGCGGCGGCGACTCCTGCTCGGCCGAGTACCGGCTGGAGGGCGAGACCATCCAATACCGCAAGGCGCAATAGGCGACGGCCGGAGTCATCTACGTCGGCGGAGACGGATCGGCCAGACCCCTCAAGGCTGAAGGAGAAGCGCCTTCAACTGCTCTTCCATGGCGTTCAGATCCGTCTCGCCTTGAAACCTCGCGCGGACTTCGCCTTGGCTGTCGATGAGAAACGTGACCGGCAGCCCGAGAACTCCGCCGTATAACTCTCCGACCTTCTCATTGCCCATCATGACCGGGTAATTCAAGCGCAACTTTTTGTAGAGTCTACGCGCCAGCTCCGGATCGTCATCCATGGAGATACCGATGACCCGCAGGCCGCGCGAACCATACTGTTTCTGCCACGCAACAAAGCGCGGCATCTCCAGTTGGCAGGGAGCGCACCAGGTAGCCCAGAAGTTCAGCAGCACAACCTTTCCGCGGTATGCATGAAGGTTCACTCTCTTGCCGTTCAAATCCCTGAGAACGAACTCAGGCGCATTTTTGTGGAGGAGTGACTCAGCCGCGCGGGCCGCGCTGCCAGCAAAGCAAACGCCCACTAGCAGGCAGACCAGCATCCAACGGCGCGGCACTGCCGCCCGCATTCTCATGGTAGTCGATTGGATGATGTCAGCGTCCCTTCTCAACTGCGTAGCCCTTTTCCACCCAGTTTGTTCCAAAGTTATCGGCGAGATAGAGCACCTTCACGTTGGTAAAGCCCATCTCCCGCAACTTGGCGAATGCCGGCCCCACGTTCGGGCAGCGATTCCACGGGCAGCATCCGCAATAGAGCACAATGAGTTTCTTCCGCGAAAGGGTGCTCACGCGGTTTTGTAGTTGTTGAATACCCGCCGGCTGCGAGCCCTGCCCTGCGTACACCGATCCGGGAATATGAGCCTCCGCGAAAAGAACATGGGAGCCGACTTGCAGCACCAGGGGTTTTTCAGCCCCGCCCGCCTGTAACAAACGGTTGAGAGCCTCCGGCTGGATCAGTTGCGCCAGGGGAATCGAAAAAGCGCTCTCCGGGGCGGCGCCGGCATTGGGCGGCGCAAACTGCGGGTAAACTACCGGAGATGCGAACGTGACCAGCATAGCGATCATTCCAGAGCCAAGCGTCAGCCTATTCATGGAATCCCTCCGTGGTAAGTCTAATCCCGCTGAGCCGTTTTCCTGAGCACCAGGCATTGGATGGAGGTTCGGAGTCAAGTTCCCCGCCAGAGCCGTGGGTACTCCCGGCCACCATCGCCGGCAAGCGCCGTGCCTCCAAAGGGCAACAAGTGGAGAATGCCTTCTCCCTGTCTCCTCCAGAGTCTTTCCAGTTAGAATTCAAGGAGGTGGAGTATGAACGGAACGATACATCGGGGGCGGATCTCGCAAACTGCCTTGGGTTCGTTCGATCCTTTGCCCGGATGGCGAAATTGGCAGACGCAGCGGACTTAAAATCCGCAGGCCGCAAGGCCGTGGGGGTTCAAGTCCCCCTCCGGGCACCAGGTCAATATATTGATAATAAGCAACTTGACGGCATTATTGGGGAGTGTAATCCGCGGTTGTCCTCCGTATTTCTGATCACGAGGAACAATCCTGAGTATATCCAGTATCTTGCTTTAAATAAAAGACTTATAGAAATCGTATGGCCATTTCAAGTCTGGCCTGCTTATTCACTACGTAACTCTCAATGACCTCAGTTCTTGTTTTCCGGGTCGAGCGTAAGCTGCTGGTCGGCCTCAGAGGGGCCCCCATCAAGCCTTGTTCCAGATTAAATCGCGCAGCATCCGGCCGTCGGCAAACGGGTAATTTAAGTGCAGCCCATGGATGCGCCGCATCAACCAGATGTCCGGCTCCGAGAGCAATACCGGTCAACGAACTCGTCAATGGCATGGCGATAGCCCCGCTGGGCTCAGTCGTGTCTTTCTTCCAATGAACGAGGAAAACCATGATGGGAGTGAAGATTACGCATCTCGATCATGCTAAGTTCGTCATTCAGTCGCGGCGCACTCGATTCTCTGCGAGCAGCCGGCAGAACTCCGCTGGGAGAGAAAGAAAAGCGAATACAAGAAAAGCGGTGATCCCTTATCGCCCAATCAAACCGATTTTCATAGTGCTCTGCCGAAGTGAAATTAACGAATTTGATCCAGCCTCAATCGCAGTGCCCTGGACCGTAAAGCCTTTTCGTTCTGCTGACAAGTCGCTGTTTATGAACAGCTTATATGATCATTGGCTCATGCAGATTCTTCCGCTGGATGCCCCTGGGAAACCGCCCCACTGATCTGATTCTGCCGCGCCAAGGCTATGTTGCGAGGGCTCGTCAATTGAGGCGGCGATCCAGCGTACTCGACCCTGACGGCTTCCACATGGTCCATCTTTCGATGCGGAATCATAACGATAAGTTTTTCTTATGGCAAATAAGAAATATCCCTGCAACCTTTCCGCGTGATTGTGTTGTCTAATGGAGCAAGGGATTGTTAGGAACCGCGCGCGCTCCTGCGTTGCGGTGAAAGATTGCCCAGAATTCAATTCCTGTAACGGTGAATGTGGATCGTTTGAGCAAAAGTCGGCCATTCAATCTCTTGGGGATGCTTGCGCTCTTGGGATTGGCCTTTTGCGTCTTTGCCTGGGGTTTGGAATACAAGCTTTCCCTCTATGATCCACCTCAGACTGCTTCCCATCAGATTCCAAAGGCCAAGCTTCTATCCAGAGATGAGCAATCGAGCACCGCGGAACACCCGCTGGTCATTCGAACTAAAACATCCACAAGTGTGATCTATACCGCGCCTACCGCCGTTTTCTTGATTCTGTTGCTTGCTATCAGCCTGTTAAACCCGCCAGTATCAAGAAGAGTGGGGAAGCGGGCTAATAAGTTATTGCATCTACACCGCGCTGTCTTCAACACACTCTTCGTTCGTCCCCCTCCCGTTCTCGCCTAGACATCCCTTCATCGCCAATTCTGAAGCATTCGATCAAGTTCTGTGATCGGACGCAACAGGACCTATTCTCCATCGGAGAACGTGTCTGTCGTTGTGAACTCAACAATCCAAACTTCATTTAGAGGTGCATTCGAGATATGCGAAAGCGAACCTCATTGATCGTCGCCGCGGGAATCACGTTCCTTGTTTTGGCCGGCATCGTTGTTTACATCGTCATGAATCATCACCCGAACGCGCGTGCAGCTGAGACGCTATCGGCTCAGGTGGCCGTGGCTGCCAGGGGAGACATTGCGCACACCCTGAGTCTTGCCGGGCAGTTTCAGCCTTACCAAGTGGTGGATGTTCATCCCAAGGTCACCGGCTTCATGGTGAAGATCAACGTGGATATCGGCGACAAAGTTCACAAGGGCCAAACCTTGGCGGTACTGGAAGTTCCGGAGTTGAATGCGCAGTTGAAGGGCACAGTGTTCGAGGTGCAGCGTGCCAAGGACGATCTGCTGCGCGCGCAACATGAGATCAAGCGGGCAGAAGCCGTTCATTCAGCGCTTCACGCCGATTATCAGCGGCTACTCGAAACGTCAAAGGCGCAGCCAGGTCTGATCGCGCAGCAGGAACTGGACGATGCCGAAAGCAAAGATCTGTCTTCGGAGTCGCAGGTGGATGCGGCCAAAGCTGCCGCGGCTGCCGCAGAGCAGCACACCGAAGTAGCCCATACGGACAACGACCGCGTGCAGGCACTCGAGAACTACACCGACGTCGTGGCCCCGCTGGACGGCGTGATCGTCTGGCGTTATGCCGACACAGGTGCGTTGATCCAAAGTGGGACCAATTCAAACGAGCAAGACATTCCGATCGTAAGGCTCTCACAGAGCGGTCTATTGCGCCTGCGCATGCCGATTCCGGAGAACGATGTCCAGTTTGTTCATATCGGCGACCCAATGCAGGTTCGAGTGGATGCCATCGGACGCTCGTTCACCGGCAAGATCGTGCGCTTCACACGCGATGTGAACTTTGAGACGCGGACGATGGAGACCGAGATCGATATCGAGAATCAGGATCTATCGATCGATCCGGGCATGTACGCCAATGCGGAGTTGCAACTCGCGCGTGTAAATCACGTAACCACAATTCCAGTCGAAGCGCTGGTGCTCAAAGGAGATCGCGAAGCGGTTTACTCGCTGGATGCGAGCAATCGCGTTCGCATTCGCAACGTGGAGGTTGGGCTGCGCGGATCGAAGCTCGCTGAAATCAAAAACGGCCTTGAACCCGGCGATCGAGTCATCCTCGGTGGCCAGGAGAACTACAAAGAAGGCGAAGAGGTTTCCCCCATTCTCACACAGACACCAGCTTCCGAGGTGATGCGCGAGTCAGGAGGCGTGATCGATATGAAGGCAGAAGCGGATGAGAGCAGCGGAGGTGCTAAGTAATGCCAAAGTTTGCTCTCAGGTATCCGTTCTTCATCATCATGCTCTGCCTGATGGTCTCCCTTGTGGGAGTGGTTAACACCGTTCGAATGCCAGTCGATCTGTTTCCCCGGATCGATATGCCAGTGGTGGTTGTGGCGACATTCTATAACGGTATGCCGCCACAGCAGATCGAAGCGGACATTACAAATACCTTTGAGCGCTTCTTCACTCTTGGCGCGAATATCGATCATAGCGAATCGCGTTCGCTGACCGGCGTGAGTCTGATCAAGATTTATTTCAAGCCGGGCACCGATCCCAATGCGGCGCTCAGTAACATCGCCAACCTTGCCATGGCCGATCTGCGGCGCCTGCCTCCGGGAACATTGCCTCCCGTGGTGCTCGGCATGGACGCTTCAACACAACCAGTCTGTCTGGTCACCCTCAAGGGACAGGGACTGAATGAGACGAATCTGAAGGATTTGGCGCAATTTCAGGTGCGTAACCAGATTGCAAACGTCCAGGGCGCATCGGTTCCGCAGCCTTATGGCGGGACTTACAGGCAGATTCAGGTCTACGTGGACCCGCTGAAGATGGAGGCGCGCAATCTCAGCTTGAACGACGTAGTTGAGTCGGTCAACAGCTCGAATCTGATTCTGCCGGCGGGCGATGTGCGCATCGGCTCAAAGGACTTCAACATATATGCGAACAGCCAATTTCCCGACGCAAACGCGATGAATGAGATGCCTC
>Ga0326728_10002693_pt1 | contig 58060 bp, 39 predicted proteins | sample MB3enrmetagenome_FD_207602 | JGI IMG/M metagenome (GOLD analysis project Ga0326728, IMG submission 207602) | Lab enriched peat soil microbial communities from McLean, Ithaca, NY, United States - MB31MN | ecosystem: Environmental > Terrestrial > Soil > Wetlands > Peat | place: USA: New York... | reverse complement strand
TAATTCCAATTCCAAATCAAAGCGGCATCTTTGTTGGTTCGTCTTCGGCTCCTCAACGTACTACCTGTACGCCTTCGTCGCCTCGATCCTCGCCGCCTTGATATCATCTTTGATTTGAAACCGGAATAAGCTTGACCGAAAGGCTTTAGGGCCTTTCCGTTACCTCGGATTTCGCTGTTTTTCCGCGCCAATATTCGAAGACCCGTTCGATGAACTCCTCCCGGCAACTGGGGTCGTTCAGGCGTCCCTCCTCCTCCACCGGGAGAAGCGGAAAGTGCCTCACAACGGCCGCGGCAAACAGGCCGCTGCCGTATTTACCATCTCCGCCATCGTTGTAAACCTCGACCCGGAACAGGCCGCAACTTGGAGAGCCCTTCTTGAGAACAAAACCGCACAGATCCTCGCCTTTCAACTCCCTCATCCTCATCCGGCACCAGGCCAGCATCTGGTCGGTAAGGTCAATCCGGCCCTGGTGAGTCACGAGGCGGGGAGCGGCCGGGTCTCCCTCCAAGCGCATAGCCTCGCGGGGCGTCGGCATGCCGCACTCCGTTTCCGGGCAGACCGGCACGAACCGGAAAAAACGCCCCAGGCATTCGGTGATGGTGCGGTCATATTTGTGGCCTCCGTCGTAGCGGACCCGCTCTCCCAACAGGCAGGAGCTGACGCCAACGGCGATAGGGGTGGCCGCGGACTCAGGGCTGGTGTTCGGCATCTTCGATGACCATTGGGTTTCGGATCATGCACGGTTCCTTGGGGTGGCTTTTATGGGAAATCATATTGTTTTCCCGGAGCGGGCACAAGCATATTTAGTTCGGGAGTGTCCGGCCAAAAGACGCACGAAGGAAAGAAACGAAAAAAGGCGTAGCATCGGCAGAGCCTAATCCTCCAGTTCGGTCTCGCAATCGAGCACCGTCCCTTGGGCATCGAAGAAGATAACGATGAAAAAACGCGCAGGTTTGGCACCTGGTTTGGCGGTCGCCGACCCATGGCTGCTGTATGTCCAGTAGGTCCATTGTTCGGAAGCGAGATATTTTACCGGCAGGGATTCAGTCTCGGGCGTCCGGCGCAAGGGCACCTGTCTTTCGACAAGCTGGGGGGTGCCCAGAAGAGCCTGCACCTGGTATTTCGTCGTCTTGCCATTGCGGATGGCGGCGGCGGCCGCCGGACCAAGCTTTTTGGTGGGGTAGACGGGGTGGTAGGCGATGAGCAGTAAAGCGGCAACAAACATTGTGCAGAGCAGAAGGCGTTTCAATCCGGGCTCTCAATCTTTATGGGTTAATGACAGGCCGCCCGAAATCGGCCGGTATTAGTATCCTGCAAGAAAAAAGGTTACGGCATGCCGGCCTGTACCTGTCCAAATCATGCGGGTGCGGTGCTGCCGTTTAAAACAATCAGTTCCCATCCGGAAACTCCGGATGAGAAACTATTAAAAGGGACCTGCAACGTTGCAGGCCCCTCAATTTCTCCGCTGCCGGTTAAGGGCGTGAAACCCTCTCTCAATCCCCCTTGTAGCGGTCAATAAAGGTTTTTTTGTCGATGCGGTCGAGGCTATACGACACCAGGCGTAAGCCGAGCATAATCAGCACGAAACCAGATACGACAAACAACATCTCCCGAAAGACCAGACTGACGATGCCTGCCGTAATATAGAGGATGCCCAGTTTCCGGCATCCTTCCTGTCTCTGAAGCCCTTCCAGGTTGGCTGCGAAGCAGTATAACTGTGCACCGAAGGCCCAAAGGGGCAACAAGAGGAGATACTTTACAAATGATTCCATCGTCTGGCCCCCCGGCATGCTATCTCACCGGCCCGAACGCCGGATCTGCATCGTTCTCATGTTACCTGATATTAGCATCATCAGTAATGATAGTCCACGATCTTGCGGCCGACCCCAAAGCGCATGGCACGATTCAAGCCACATGAGAAAATGGCCTGCAATGTTTGCAGATATCTGAATTCACATCGGGATCCCCCGCTTATCTACGACACCCGGTTTGCGAGGAACGGCACTTCGGGTAAAAATGTCCTCCTGCTGTGGTCGAAATCATTTTGACAGGTTGTAGCAAAATTCCATGTTCCCGGGCCATTGCCAAACAGCCGGATTCGGTCATACTAATACGAAGAACTTATTCGCACATAAGTTTTGGGGCCTCTCACCTTGGATTCAGGGCATCCTTCCCTGCCCTACAGTCGTAAAATCCTCGACGTAGCCGTGCTACGCCTGTGGTTTTGCTCTGTCGGGCCAGGAAAATTTGCCCTAAATCCGAGCGCGATACCTTATTTACGGGCAAGTTCCAAAATATCCGGAAACGAAAAATCCACGAATGGATGATCCTGCAACAGGTGTGCGGAAAGAACGGCGAGGGGGCCTGTCATGAATACGTCCTATACGGTCGCCAGGATTCTGGTGGAGTTGAAGATGGCCTGGGCCTGACCCATTGCCCATGATGAAGGATAACAAAAGCACTGTGTGCCGACTTATAGTGACCTTGACATGGATTTTCCTCCTGAGTGCCTGTACGAGCACGGTTGCCCGCAAGAACCTCCCCTATCCGCTGACCAACGATACCTTCGGCGAGCAGGTGAAGGTCGTCACCGTGCCGTTGCCGATCATCGCTTCAAGCCCCAACGAAGGGATTACCACCGGCGCGTTGAGCGCCTTTCTGCTCCACGACAAGAAGGACGAAGTGAGCACCCTGGTCTCGGCCCAAGTGAACTACAACAAGAATTTCGGCGTAACCCCGGCCCTGTACGCCGCATTTTATCCTGCGCCCGAGCAACGCTGGCAGGTCAACCTCTCCAAGTCCTCCATGGTTAACGAAGAATACCGGGTCAGGTACCTCAACCGGGAGTTTCTGAACGACAAACAGGAATTGAACCTTTACGCTGCCGTATTTACCGATGGTTCGGCCCGTTTCTTCGGTTTCCAGTCCACAGCCCGGAAAGAGGACGAAACCAACTACGCCGACCAGGAGATGGGTTTGGACCTCTCGCTTGGGTACCGCTTTTTTGACGGGTTCAAGCTGGTGGCCGGCGAACGTCTCCTCAAGGTCAACATCAAGCACGGCGCGGTCGCGGGGCTTCCTTTCATAACCGATCGATTCCCGGCAGCGGCCGTCCCCGGAGTCGACGGCTTCAACGTGAATGCCCAGAAGCTGTCCCTGGTCTACAGCACCCTCGACTCGCCGGACCTCCCCACCTCCGGTCTCGAAGCCCGGGTGTCCGTGGAAAACAGTGCCGAGGCATTGGGCAGCAGCGCCAGTTATCAGGGGTTCGAAGCAGAGGCCAAGGAATACATCCCGCTTCAGGATGCCCGTTACATCTCGGTGCTTCGTTTGGCCTGCAAACAGACAACGGGGCGCGGCATCCCCTTTCTCGAAAGGGCGACCCTAGGCGGAGAAACGACCCTGAGGGGCTACGGCCTCAACCGTTTCATCGACAACGGCTATATGTTGCTCAACCTGGAGGAGCGCATCAGGCTGTTCCGCTGGCGCCTGTTCAACGTGCTGGCCGACTGGGAGGTGGCGCCGTTTGTTGACTTCGGCTCGGTCTTTGCGTCCCTGGACCGGGTGAACCCCGCGAGCTTCGAATTCAATCCCGGCATCGGCGTCAGGGCGGTTGTCCGCCCCAACATCGTCGGCCGGATTGATGTGGGGTTCGGCAAGGACGGTCCAGCGGTGTTCGTGGGGCTGGGGTATCCTTTTTGATGTATCCGTACTTGCATATCTCGGAGGCCATGAATGAAACAAACAGATCCCCTGCACCTCCTGGAACAGGAGTCCGAAGGGTGGAACAATGATGAATATCTGGTATAGTGGAAATATCTGGCGAAAATCAAAACGTGCCACAGAGGCACAGAGACACAGAGAGAACCAGGAGTAAGGCAAACAAGAACGATTCCTGATGATGGTTTTACACCAAAAATATTTTTTGTTTTCCTCTGTTAACCTCCGTGTCTCTGCGGAAGATGTTTTTTAAAAACATTCGTTAATACGCACTACACCCCAGGTAACAGGGGCATTATCCCATGAGAGAGGCTACCGATGCTCCAAGAGGTCCCAGGTGCCGACGAAACGCACAGAATTCTTCCCAAATCCCTGCACAAGGCCCTCTGCGCCCTTGGCTCGGCCGCGATGTCCGGGCTCAACGGTGCCTGCCACAGCGTCCTGGCCGACGGCCGCCCCTTTGTCAGGCTGGATGAGGCCGATCTGCTGGAAACGAGCCGCAGGCGGACCGGTTTCGACGATTTCAGCGATGACCACTTTCGCGAGCCGCTCCGCATCCTGCTGGACTCGTTCGAACGTGACGCGGACCTGAACCTGGTGGGACGGATCTGCGTGCGTTCCGAGATCACGCGCATGCTCTGCAACCGGCTGTACATGACAGCCGACGGCAGACGTCACCCTGAAATTCATGAAGAGCAGATTCGGCGCCCCCTGTTCATCACCGGGCTTCCCCGTAGCGGCAGCACCTTTCTGCATACCCTGCTGGCCCAGGACCCACGCTGCCGCGCGCCCCTCGTATGGGAGGTGATGCACCCCTCTCCGCCGCCTGAACGGCGTACCTATGATTCCGATCCACGCATCGGCCAGACAGAACAGCAGCTCAAGTGGCTCGATGTCCTCATGCCGGAGTTCGAGAAGTACCACCTGATCCATGCCCGCTATCCCCAGGAGTGCATCGCCATCACGGATCATGCCTTTCTGAGTTATGTGTTCGAGACCATGTACCAGGTATCGAGCTACCGCGATTGGCATGACCAGCAGGACAAGCGTCCAGCCTACGAGTTTCACCGCCGCTTCCTGCAACACCTCCAGTGGCGCTGCACAGGGAGCCACTGGGTGCTCAAGGCGCCCAGCCATCTGATGGCGTTGGAGGCGCTCCTGGCGGTCTATCCCGATGCGGATATCGTCGTGACCCACCGGGATCCGCTCAAGGTGCTCCCCTCATGCGCCAGCCTGACGCGAGTGTTGCGCGCCCCCTTTACCAGCCGACTGCACGTGGATGAAATCAGTAGCGAGGTGTGCCATCGTTGGGAGGGGAGCACCCGGTATGCCATGCGTTTCCGGGAGGAACACCATGATCTCCGGCAACGTTTTTATGACGTGCAGTATCAGGACCTGAAAAAGGACCCGCTGGCGGTTGTCAGGGGGATCTACGGCTATTTCGGCAGGGAGTTGGGCCCGGACGCCGAGGAGGCGATGCAACGCTTTTCTACGGTCAATCCCAAGGACAATAACGGCGTGCACCGATACAGCCTGGAGGAGTTCGGCCTGGATCGCGACGCGGAGCGGAGCAGGTTCCAGTTCTATACGGATTTCTTCGGGATTGCGCCGGAGGCGTGACCCGGTTTGACAGGCTTTGAACATCGTCCCAGGGAGGCTGGCATGCAAGACGCAAGCGAGCGGCAACGCAGCAGAACGGGCTTGTGGCAGATCCTCCGCAACCTGTCGGGAACGCAATTTTTGAAAAGAGCAGCAGTACACGCGATGCGCCACCTCAACCTGATCCTCCTGGCGGTCGCCCTCTGCTTCATGTTCGCCATGCTGCGGGGGATCGGCTGGTCGAACCCTGCCCTTTATATCCGGCAGGTGGGCTCTTATGCCCCCCTGATCCTGGTACCTTACGGGGTAAGCACCATCCTGGCGGTCCTTGCCTGGAGGGTGCTTCTGCCCATGAAAGAAAACCGTCCCACTCTGTGGCGCCTCTGCCTGCTCCGCCTGGGGGGCGAGTCCCTCAATCAGCTTACCCCCACGGCCTCCCTGGGAGGCGAACCCTTCAAGGCCCTCCACCTCCAGGCCGATGGCGTCCCCTGGCATGAGGCGGTCGCTTCCCTGGTCATCCAGAAAGGGCTGTTGGTCCTGAGCCTGGTCCTGTACATCCTTATCGCCATCGCCCTTGTCCCGTTTGTCCTGCCCGACGGCCACCCCCGCCTGGGTAGTCTCCTTCTGGGGGTGTTCGTTCTGGGAGGGCTGGGCGTGACCTTTGTCGTTGTACAGCGCAGCAACCCCTGCAGTTTGCTGGTCCGCTGCATGAAGCGGTTGGGCCTCACCTCGGCCTTGGCCAGGGGAAGGGAGGCGGACCTGGAAACCCTCGATGCGCTGCTGGCCGGATTCTATCGCGCCCATCCCGGCCGTATCCTCGCGGCGTTTTCGCTCTTTTTCCTGAGTTGGTCGGCCCAATCGGCAGAGGTATTCCTTATCTTCACTTTGATGGGACATCCGCTGGGGTGGGGGGTGGCCTTCTGTCTCGACGGCCTGGCCATGCTCTTTACCGGCTTGGGTTTCATGATCCCGGTTTCCCTGGGGGTACAGGACGGCGGCAACCTGCTGCTGGCGCTCGGGTTCAGGCTGGGGGCGACCCTAGGGGTGGCCTTCAGCATCATCCGGCGCATCAGGGAGGCTGCCTGGCTGGTCCTGGGGCTGGTGGTCGTTGCCAAGGAGAGGTGAAAGGCGGGGATTGTGAGAGAGAAAGGTCCTGGAAGCGGACCGCGAAGGGCAGGCCTGTGTTCAACAAAAAAGTTAAAAGCTGGTGTAGCTCCTTTGTGCCCTGTCTTTCATTCTTCCAATCCGATCTCTTTGAGAACTTGCTTGAGAAATTCCTGAGGAACAATACATGTCCGACATGATTTACGGAGAAACGCTGCAGCAAACTTGACATGGTCAGGATTAGGTTTATATTAGAAAATATCCACAGGGGTCTCGGATAAAATCAAAAGGTCAGGAGAGAGCGAGCACATGGTAACGGGAACGGTAAAATGGTTTAACGACAGCAAGGGGTTTGGTTTTCTTGAACAGGAAGGTGGCGAGGATGTTTTTTGTCATTTCTCCGCAATCACCGGCGATGGATTTAAATCCCTTGCCGAAGGCGATAAGGTAACGTTCGACGTCGTCAAGGGTCCGAAAGGGCTTCAGGCCGCCAACGTGCAAAAGGCCTGAGGTCGGTCTCTTGTCGTCACTAAAAGGCCCCGGAGAAATGCGGGGCCTTTTTTCATAGATTATCTCCCCTTGTCTCAGACAAGCTTGAATTTGCCCACAAGCAACTGCAACTCCCGGCTCAGGACCGAAAGCCGCTCCGCCTCCAGGGACGAGTCATGGGCGCAGCGTGTCGTTTCCTCCACCACCTCGGATATCTGGAGGATATGGCTGCTGATTTCGTGGGTCGTGACGGTCTGTTCTTCGGCGGTTGTGGCGATCTGGCTGACATGATTGACCACCAGGTCGATCTGGCTGAGGATCTCCCGCAAGGCGTCATTGGAACGGGCGGAATCCTCCGTGCGGCGCTCGACCACGGTAACCCCCTCCTCCATGACTCCGACCGCATTGCGGGATTCCCGCTGGATCGAACCGATCATGGCCTCGATCTCCTTGGTTGCCGTAGCCGTGCGGGCGGCCAGGGTACGCACCTCATCGGCCACAACGGCGAAGCCGCGGCCGTGGTCCCCGGCTCTGGCCGCTTCGATGGCGGCATTGAGTGCCAGCAGGTTGGTCTGGTCGGCGATATCCTGGATAGTGGCGACGATCTCGCCGATCTGGTCGGAGCGCGAGCCGAGTTTATCGACCGTTGCGGCTGAGGATTTGACCATATCGCTGATGACGGCCATCCCCTTGATGGTCTCCTGCACTATGGCGGAACTGGCCAGGACCGAGGTGTTGGCCTGACGGGACTCGTTGTGGGCGATGTGGCAACTGTTGGCGATCCCCTGCGCGGTGGCGGCCAATTCCTCACTGGCCGTGGCTACGGTCCCTGCCTGCTCCGACATTCTGCGCGACGCGCTGGCCGTCTGGGAGGCGCTGTTCGAAACCTCGGCAGAAACCTGGTTGATGGACTCGGAGGCATCTTTGACCCTGGTGATGAGCTCTTTCAGGCTGAGGGACATGCGATGCATCGCCCCCATCATGATGCCCAGTTCGTCCCGCCGGCCGGATTCCACGGATACGGTCAGGTCACCGTCGGCAATCCTGTTCATAACCGCCACCGATGCGATCAAGGGGCGGTTGATGGAGAGAAAGATCAGCACCCCGAACAGGATGGCCAAGGCAACGGAGGTCAGGCTGATCACTATGGTCAGCAGTGAGCTGGTGCGAACCATCTTGTTGACCGACGAGATGGCTTGCTCCTGGTCACCCTGGGCCTGGCTCACGGTCTTGTGCCCCTTTTCGGCCTCCTGCTGCACCACAGTGCGGAGCTTGACCGTTGCCGCAGCCGCTCGTTCCTGCATCTCCAGGCAGCGACGGATCTTGGCGATCACGCCGTTCTGGTCGAACAGCATGCCGTGGGTGGCAGCGAGGTGACTGACCACCGTCTGCAAGGTGGCGCGCTCTTTGGCGGCATTGATTTTTTTCAGCGATTCGTCCACGTTCTTCTCCGCAGCGCCCAGCTTGTCGAATACGCCCCGCAACGATCCCTCCACCGCGGCAATGTCCTTGGCCGAGGCGAGGGTGAACAGCTTTGTGGTCAGGGCTTCCACGAAGATCCCCTGGGCCACCAGGTCGGCATTGTCGGCAAGCACCCCGGTGGCGAGCTTGGACTGGTTGTATAGGGTGCCCTGTTTGCCGTATTCGCTGCCGTAGTTGGAATTGGCCGTGGCCACCTCCTGTTCCACCGCCAGTTGCAGAGAGGTGATTTTTTCCTGAAGATCTTTGTACAGTGCCCCGTATTTGTTCTTCGTTGTGCTATCAGTCTGTCCCAGCAAGGATTTTTTGAGGCCGGCCAGTTCGTTTGTGCTGTCGTTAAGCTGGTTGATGGAGGGGGTCAACTCCTGCATGTCCGCCAGAAAAGCGCTCTTGTTTATCTTCGCCATGACGGTGTTGAATTTGCCCTGCGCGATCAGCAGTTTCTTCGCATCGGTGGAGCGGTCGATCAGGGCCACCATCTGGGCCAATTCCTTAATGACGACGCGGAACGATTCCGCATTGCGCAGGCGGGTCTCGATGTTCCTGGTCTCCACGGTGGAGGTGCTGTACGAAGCGGAACGGACGTTCTGAAGATTCCTGATCTTGGCGTCCAGCCCCCTGAGCTGGCCGGTGACATCGCGCAGCTTGGCATCGATGGCGGTCGCGGCGTCCTTCAATTCGGTTTCGGCCGCGATGCGCGCCTCGGTCACGCCAAAGAGTTCCGTGCCGATGCGATTGAGTTCGTCATAGGCCTCGGCCTTTTCCGCCCCCCCAAGGTTGTTCAGCGCCTCCTGGGCGTGCTTCACCTCGGCAATGGATTTCTCGGCATCTCCCCTGGAGGCGGTGTATTCGGCCTTGGAGCGGACGGAGCCGGTCTTCATAAGGTCGGCCGCAGCACCTTCGATTGCCCGTTGCATCTCTGCGGTGCGGATCTGATACGGGGTGCTGCGGGTGGTCAGATAGTTGAGCCGGTCGCGGATGAAACGCATGCCGAACAGGCTGGTGCCTGAGACCGCGGCGATCATAATGATGCCGCCGATGATATTGAGGATGAGTTTGGTTCTGATGGTCATGGTATTCCTTATGCGGACGGATGCCGGGTAATGTCGGGCCGATATATCGAGTCAAAAGTTGGCGGTGTCTATTCGGTGACCTTGATGAACTTCCGGCCGTCCTTATGGATGAAGTCGAGAAGTTTCAATAGCGCACTCGGTGGGTTGGCCCGGGAGATCAGGGTGATTTCCCGGGAAAGCAGGGGGGTCTCGGGTGAGGTGACTGAGTCGTCCAGGACTCCGGCCGGTCCAATGCCGATGGCCGACGGGTTGGCGGCGATGTTCGCCCGCACATCCTCGGCCGTGGTTGCGTCGAGGACATCGCTTACGAGCGCTTTCCCGGCCAGGAACGCCGAAAGGAACATGGCGTTGGTGTCCGGCATCAAGCTGCCCCAGACAACAATGATCGGCATGTCGGGGCCGCCCACTTGGCTCCAGTTCTCGATCACGCCGCTGAAAATTCCTTTTAACTGTTCGGCGCTCAGTTGCCTGACCGGGTTTTCCTTGTTGGTTACGACCACGATGTGGTCCTTGCCGATTGTTACAGGATGGAAAACTGCGGGATCTTCGATTTCGACCCCTTCCCGTTTCATAAGCTTAAGCCAGGACGGGTAGCTGATCCCCGCAGCAGCGGCATCCACGCCGGCCCGTTTCAGGTCGGCAAAGGACACCTTGGCGCCCGACTCGATTATGATCAACTGGACGTTGTTAGCACTCTCAAAGGCCTCTTTTATGGGCTTTAATATGTTTTCCGCTGCCGCATCGCCGGCGCCGATCTTGAGTTCTTCGCTACTGCCGCTGGAGATGCCCGTCCAGAACGCAACTACAAAGAGACTAACCAGTAAACCCAACCGCTGCATTGTCTATCTCCGTTTAATTTCGCACTGGATTTATAGTTTGGAGCGGTTCAATAAAAAAGCCCCATATTTGGCGTAATATGGGGCCGCGTGTAATAAATGATTCTCAAATCATTTTGGCGGCCCCTCTTTCCAACCGGGGTTGGAAAGGTAGCTTTGCGTCGCCAGGTTACCCTGGGTTTGCCCTTTCGATGCGCTTTCTAATTAGTCTGTAAACATAGCATATTAATTTTGAGGATATTGTTACATTTTTGTAAATACAGATAGTAATGCATTTGTATATGTAAGGAAGAGTCACGCTGAGCCGGCTGTGCTCGGCAAGGTCGTGGATAACGGAAGCGAGCAGATCGACAAGGTGTTAAGCCCCAACCCTACGACGGCGCTCATCCGGACGGCCTTCAGCCAGGAGTTGGGGGCCGGTGTGCTGCCATACCCGCCACGAAGCATCCCGGCGCCGGCCATTGGGGGATGCATGCAGTCTGGAATTCCCTTTGCTTTGGGGATGGTAACCCATAGTGCAACAGCACAGTTGTTGTCACGTCACAGTTCTGAAAATTTGTGCAACGAACAAGGCAATAGGTGGCATTATTAGCTTCTAAACTTGACCAGTTTGCACCGTTGCATTAACTATAAAGTGGGGTAGGGTGCGTCCCGTTAGCTTTACCGTGTGCAGCCTCCTCCAATATGCAATCTTTCAAATCTTGACATTAGTTTTTGATCAAAGAAAAGTTGAATTATCGAAAAGGCAAAACTCAGGTAACTGAGTGACGCAAAGCTACCTGTCCCATATGGATAGAGGGGCTACCGAAATGATTTTAAAGTCATTTTGCCGCCCGCCCTTGCTGTTTCCCGGTGGGTTTTTTTGTGCACGGGACCATTCCAAGCTTTGCAGTATGAAAATTCCTGGCGCCTAAAATGTGGCCATATTGCGATCCAAGGTAAAAAATTGCCGATTCATTGCGCTTCATTGACCACGCGTTGTGGAAGAAGTAAACACCTTTGATATTCGGGAGGCGGATCACATGAACAAAAGGCATTCTGTTCGGTACGATTCTGAGCTTTTACCGAAAAGACTTAACAAGGTTTCCCTTTCTCTGATGGGGAATTCTCCGATTGAATCACATGTCGTGAATTATTGTGCTCTGGGCATAAGGATCTCAATTCCCCCCTTGGCGTTTCCAATTGATTTCCCAAAGAAAAATGAGACCATCAAGGTTCTTCTGCCCATTGATAACACATGGTTGACCGGAATGTGCGTTTACATTGCAAAGGAACTGGATGGCTCTGTTTCCATGGGAATCTATTTCTATAATCCGTGCGAACAGAACCATTTGTATAATTTATTTATTAACTCGCTTAATGTACCGACTCAAACGCGTTCATTTATAAGCCGTGAATGGGAAGAGCTGGTTGAGAAATTATGCGCTTCCGAAGACCCCGGGTTACAAAAGATAGGATTATATGAAATGGGAATTATTCTGTCACAACAGGAAGGGAAATTACCCCACCCAAGTTGAATGTCTAGTCATGATTTCAACAATTAAGATATGGTAGCCAAGGCTTCACAAGGGATTGCATTCACCGCCGCAATCCGTTCGGAGATACGCGGGTAATGATGAAATTCAGCTTAAAAACCAAAATGGCGCTTGCCGTTTCGACACTGTTTATCTGTTTTGTCGTCGTCCTGACCCATTTCATCTTGTCGTATCTGGAACGCGAGTTCAAGAAGACGATATCAGATCAGCAGTTTACTCTTGCCTCATCCTTGGCGAATAACATCGACGGTGATCTTACCCTCCTCCAAAACGCGTTGATTGCCGGCGCTTCCAGACTTCCGCGTCCCATAATAATTGATTCCGAACGTGCCCAGAGATACCTTGACGATGAGTCGGGCCTCCTCTCCATATTTGATAATGCCATCTTCCTCTTTTCCAGAGAGGGAAGGTTGATTGTTGAAAGTCCCTTCCTGCCCAGCGGGAGGGATAGAGATGTTTCCTACCGGGAATACTTCAAAAAGACCCTGGAGTTGAAACAGCCGTATATTTCCAAGCCATACATCGCTGTTCATACACCCGGCGTCCCGGCAATCATGCTAACAGCACCCGTATTCGACAGGACCGGTAATGTCCTGGCGATACTCGGAGGGAGCTTCAACCTGCACGGGAGTAACATTCTCTCCCGTATGCGGAGCATCAATATCGGAAAGACGGGATATGTGTTTCTCATTTCGAGTGACAGAACAATGATCGTGCAACCTGACCAATACGATTTCCTCAAAGGCAACTCAATACCCCCCAGTCTCAATAAGCTTCTCGATAAAGCACTTTCAGGCAGTTCGGTAAGCGATGAAACAATCGCTTTTAACGGTGAGCGCGTACTGGCTTCATATATACGCCTGCAATCGACGGACTGGTTGCTCGCGGTTCATTATCCACTTGACGAGGCTTACGCCCCATTTGAGAAGATCAGGCGCTATGTAACGATTGGAATAGTCGCCGGCACCATAATTGTACTGTTACTGGTATGGATAGTAATGAGGCGTCTCACGCAACCGCTGACATTGATAGCAAGGCACATGGAGGAATACCCCGAAAAACCGGTTGAACTGAGAATCATGGAAATTACCTCAAGTGTTGAAATAGAGACCCTTGCGGCAGCGTTCAACAAAATGATTCACGAACTGGATAGCCAGGAGAAAATTCGCAAAAAACTTCAATCACAGCTATTGCAATCCCAAAAAATGGAGTCGATCGGCCGTCTTGCCGGAGGCGTAGCCCACGACTTCAATAATATGCTTACAGCTATCATTGGCTTTGGCGGCCTTCTCCAGATGAGGCTCGATAAAGACAGCCATTCACGGGGGTACCTGGATCAAATTCTTTCAGCAGCGGAAAAAGCAGCCAATTTGTCCCAGGGCCTCCTGGCATTCAGCCGGAAACAGGTACTGGAAACAAAACCGGTCAACATTACCGCGATTGTCACTAATATGAATAAGATCCTGTCGAGGGTCATCGGTGACGACATCGAGTTGAAGACCGTTCTGAATGGTGAAAACCTGATCACGATGGCCGACGGTAGCCAGATAGAGCAGGTTTTGCTTAATCTTGCAACGAATGCACGTGATGCGATGCCCAAGGGAGGGGAACTGATTATTGAAATCGGTTTTGCAGAAATGGGCGCTGATTATGTGAAGGCCCATGGCTTCGGAGCACCCGGAAAATATGTCCTGATTTCCGTAACCGACACCGGAACCGGCATTGATGAAATAACAAAACAAAATATGTTCGAGCCTTTTTTCACCACCAAGGGAGTGGGCGCGGGAACGGGTCTCGGCCTTTCGATCGTGTACGGCATTATCAAACAGCATAACGGCTTCATCAATGTTTACAGTGAACTGGGGATGGGCACGACCTTTCGCATCTACCTCCCTTTAATCCAAGCCGCAATCTGCACGACCGAGAACATCCACGCCCCCGTTCTCACGGGCGGCTCGGAAACCATTCTTATCGTGGAGGATGAGCCACAGGTACGTCTATTCAGCAAGACAACGCTCGAGAGTTTCGGATACAGGGTCATTGAAGCGGTGGACGGAGAAGACGCCCTGGCAAGGTTCGAAGAACATAAAGAGGAGATCCATCTTCTTCTTCTTGATGTTTTAATGCCGAAGAGGAACGGCCAGGATGTCTATAACGAGATCCAAAAGCTGAAACCGAACATAAAAGTTATTTTTTGCAGCGGCCACACAGGGGATGTTCTTATCGATAAGGGACTTATGAAAGAAGGAACGAGTTTTATCGAAAAGCCCATGTCGCCAAATTTACTTGCCGGCAGAGTTAGGGAAATTCTCGATGGGTCTATAAACCTGACAATGGGGGAGTTATGAAGGCGGTTTGTCAATCACTTGCTGCGTTAACGATCATATTGACGTTTTCCTCGGCACAGGCGGCGGAAGAAATGTTGAATGGAGCGGGGGCAACGTTTCCCGCTCCATTATATCAAGCTTGGGCGTATGATTTTATGAAGGCTTCGGGGATAACCGTAAACTATCAGCCAATCGGCTCGGGAGAAGGGGTAAAGAGGATTTCCGACAGAACGGTTGATTTTGGGGCGTCCGATGACCCCATGAAGCCGGAAGATGTAATCAAATTTGGTCTATACCAGTTTCCTGCGGTTATAGGAGGAGTAGTGCCGGTTGTGAATATTCAAGGTATCAAAGGGGGAGATCTCAAGCTTGATTCAAATACACTGTGCATGATCTTCAGCGGACAACTCCAATACTGGGATGATCCCATGATCAGGAAAATGAACCCCAGGGTAAAACTGCCACATGCTGAAATCATGGTCATCCACAGGTCGGACGGTTCGGGTACGTCCGCGATATTCACAAATTACCTGAGCAAAACCTGCTCGGTGTGGAAGACCAAGGTAGGAGAAGGCAAGATGGTCAAGTGGCCGATGGGGATTGGCGGCAAAGGCAACGAAGGAGTGGCCAACTATGTCAAACAGACCCCCAATGCTGTTGGCTACGTAGAATTCGCATATGCCAAACAGCACAGTCTTGCCTACACGCAATTAAAAAATAAGTCAGGGAACTTCGTATCCCCGAACATCGCAACCTTCGAAGAAGCTGCCGAGTCAGGAGACTTTGATGCAAATAAGGGCTTTTTTGCGTGGCTGACAAATACTCCGGGGAAAACTTCGTGGCCGATTGCAGGGGCGTCGTTCATCCTTCTGGCAAAAGACAAAAAAAGCACGAACATGAAGGCAGTAAGGTTTTTCGATTGGGCTTTCAATAACGGTGACGCTAAAGCAAAAATGCTCAATTATGTACCGCTTACCAAGTCGTTAAAGGCACATATCAGAGCCTATTGGAATGCTGCCGAAATAAAATAGCCGTCCACGAAGCGTATTCCAAACAGCATTCAAGATGGCATATTCAGGCATTCAATACAGCTTCAATTTTCCGCGCAAGATCATTTGCGGCAAATGGTTTTTGGATAAAATTGATACCCTCGTCAAGGATTCCATGATGAGTAATAAAGTTGTTAGTATAACCAGACATAAAGAGTACTTTTATATTTGGATGAATTTTCAATATTTTTTCGTGAAGTTCAGGACCGTTCATATCAGGCATAACGACATCTGAGACAAGCAAATCAATGTGCCGATCTTTACTAAGTGAAATCGCCTGCTTGGGACCTTCTGCCAATATGACGCTGAAGCCAAGGCTAACCAATAGATCGTTGGCTAAATCCCGCACCATTTCATTGTCTTCGACCAAAAGGACATTTCGGCCGGAAGCTTCTAACGTGTGGCTTTCTGAAATTTGTTTCGTTTCGGACAGAGGCTGATCTTCGACAATCGGGAAGTAGAGCTTGAACGCGCTTCCTTTCCCTTTCTCACTGTAAACCCCAATGTGCCCGTCGTGTTGTTTTACCAGACCATAGACTGTCGCCAAGCCCAGGCCGGACCCTTCGCCAACCCCCTTTGTCGTAAAAAATGGTTCAAATATTTTGGAGAGAGAATCCTCGTCCATTCCGCAACCATTGTCCGTGACTACAAACATCAGGTAGTTCCCCGGCGTGACCCCTGCATGTTGGCGAGAATATTCCTCATCGAGACAAATGGGGGCGGTTTCGATGGTAATGACCCCATTTGCGTCTATGGCGTCCTGGGCATTAACAACCAGATTCATGATGATTTGTTCAATCTGATTTTTGTCAGCTTTAATTCCAGGCGGATCAGCAGCAAGGATCATCCTAATGTCAATATTTTCGCGAACCGTACGGCGCAAGATTTCGTAAAAAGAGGATACCACATCGTTCAAGTCGATGATTTTCATCTCAAGAACCTGCTTCCGTCCAAAGCCCAATAGTTGTTGAGTGAGAATCCGCGCCTTATCTGCCGCCTTGATTATGTTGTCTATTCTCATGGTGTTGCGATGCTCGGCAAGCATTGCATTCTTTTCCAAATCCGCATAACCGATAATTGGCGTCAACAGATTGTTGAAGTCATGGGCCACGCCACCGGCGAGCCGGCCAATGGATTCCAACTTTTGAGCTTGCATCAGCTTGGATTCAAGCTGCTTTCGTTCTTCTGCCTCCTCTTTAATCTTGGATATGTCGTGAGCAATGGCACAGCTATATTCCGCCCCATGGTAATGGTAATAATACACCGTCACATCAACCGGTATGGTGCGACCACCTTTGGTCATGTGAACTGTTTCAAAGCGAAGGCATCCTTCACGCCGCAACTGTTCCATATGAACCGGCCAACGGTCGATGGGATAATTCGGATCGGTTTCAGACACTGTCTTTGAGAGCAGCTCTTCTTTCGAATAGCCAAGCATTTCACATGCCGCTTTGTTCACATAAAAATAGTTCCCCTCAAAGCCGGTCCAGTAGACCGCATCCGGCATGTTTTCGAGAATGAAGGCGGTCCTATGTAATTCTTCTTCAGCCTGTTTACGGTGAGTTATGTCGATGACACTCCATACAATGCCATATTCATCAGTTGGCAGAAACAGAGTCACACCGGTAAAAATACACCAGAACGTAGTGCCATCTTTACGTTGCCATGGATATTCAATGCTGGTTCTTGTTTTTCCACCCTTGGCTTGCTCATAAAATGGTTCGAATTCTTCAAAATGCCTTCGATCAATGTGCAACATTTCAGTACTTCGACCAATAAGCTCATCCTCTGTATAGCCGAATAGTTCACAGAAATATTGATTGGCCTGAAGAATCTTGCGAGAGGATGAAGCGACAAGATGGCCTGAACCGTTATGTTCAAACAAGGTATGCAGGTAATTGCGTTCCTCGGTCATGGATTCGGCCGCTGCAATACGTTTCCTGTTTCGATAAAGCATGACTGCTGCAATTATAGTCGCGCTGGTAAAAAGTGATACCAGCATTAATGTTTTGCTGGCATCATTACGCCAAGGTGCAAGAAGGTCGTTGGTCGCTCGACCATGGGTAATATACAGGGGATAGCTTGGAATCTTATTAAAGGCAAATATGCGCTCAACACTGTCGACACTGCCGGGATTTATATAAGTTCCAGAGGTTTTTCCTGCTTGTAGTTGTGCCGCGAGTTGTCGAGAAATAGTTTTTGTTCCAAAGCTGCTCTTCATGGGATCATCTGGATAACGGACTAAAATGGTCATATCATCTTGACGGAAGGTCAACACACCATTCTTGCCAATATCAAATGTAGCAAATAACCTGGTGACATATTCCAGGGAGATTGAAGCAAAGACAATACCTGCGAAGCTGCCATCGGGGTTGTTGATACGCCTGTCGATATTTACTTGCCATTTATGGGAGTGGCGGCCAAAGACCGGTTTGCTGAAGATCAGACCAGCATCCTTATGATCACGCGCATACATGAAATGCTCGCGATCAGCAATGTTGTATACTGGAGCTCCCGGTGGATCCGGCCTGTCCCGATATACAACGTCGCCACGTGCGTTTGTAATCCTCATTCCATCAAGTTCAGGAATATTCCTGAATTCCGTTATAAGAGTATCGGATATAAACTCTTTATCAATCATGCCAGACTTGATCTGGCGCTCCATTTCGTTTTTCAAATGGAGCAGGCAGATGTCCGTTTTGTCGACGACATTTTTAAGGGTCTGACTCAGCGATTGGGATAGATTTTGTGTTTGAATAGCTATTTGATTCTCATATTGCAATCTGCTTTTGTACAGAAACAAAGCTGTCAGTCCATAGACAAAGATATTGAGCGCGATTGTTATAAATAACAATCTTAGTAGATAAGCGCGAGTACCAAGTAATAAGTCGTGTGATTTTAGAAATATTTTATTCATATCTGAATGAAGTCATCGCATAAATTGTTGTAAATAATGTGATTGATACATACTAAAATATTTATTTTAACAATAAGCTGTCGGTAAATTTCCCTATCAATTGGATCAACAAAATGCGATAAATATGTAGTCATCTCCTAATTAACCAGCTTTAAATATCCTACTATACCGTTTGGAATAGGTAATTTCAAGCATTCATTGCAGGTAAAACTCCCCATGGCCTCCCGTTGAGCCGGCTATTGACATCCTGACTGACTGGCGTAATAATGAAACACCCTTTGATGACCTCACACCCCCGGATAACGTTAGCCGGGCAGTCACGTCACCGAAGGGTGTTGTTTTTTGCATCGTGTAATACTGTTTGAAAACGGTATAATTTTTCAAAATAGTACGAGATGTATGCAGTCAGGCAAAGAACTTGAGAGCTGAATCGAGAGTAGAATTCTATTTATCATTTAAAAGGAGTAACGTTAAATGTCTCGTTTATACTTTTTTTATTTGTGTGTATTTCTGCTGGTGCAATGTATTGTCACCGGCGGATGTACTCATCTGCACATGAGTGGGGTGCTCCCATCCGGTGCGTCAGTATCGGAAAGTGGTAATTGTGACGCTAACACCCCTTTTGATTTAGATATGAAGGGTGAAAATATTGTCTTTGCCGATAGTGGCCTGAAAATTAGAAATTTAGGATCAGGCCGGTCACGAATGATTTGCCCCGATACGCCACGTGCGCTGGCGTGGTCCCCGGACGGCAGGCGTATTGCGGCAGCTTTCAGCCACGAGAACGAGGGGACGCTCAGACTCTACGGTTTTGCAGGTGAACTTCAGGCCGAGGTCAAGGTTTCGGGCACTATTTCGAGCCTTGCCTGGCGCTCTGCAACGGATGTACTGGCCATGAACATTCGTGTCAGTCAATTCAGTTTTGGCGCCAATCTTACTGAAGCCCTGTTGCAATGGGATGGTGTCAGTGACCCGAAGAGGCTTGTCTTTTTCGATAACACATTGAAACCGAGTACCGTGAACCTGGGAAAAGACTATTTAGTGAGCAGATTAACCTTCAAACTGTCACCGTTGGGCGATGAAGTCCTTCTTGTTAACATTCTTGACCCACCTCTTTACCCGACATACGCCAGGGTTTTCCTGCATAATATCGATAGCGGTAAAGCACGAGAGATTGCAAAGGTCTCTTTTAATTCAGGAGGCGGAGCCTTTTTAGGCGCCGGAGAATCCATTTTATTCGGTGACGGCGATAATCAAAGCCTGATTTCAGATCCATGGAAAGACATCAGATTGCGCACCATTCCGACACCGGGGAGAGAGGTAGCAGTCTCAAGTGGCGGCCACTATATGATGCTGGATGGAAATCTCTATTTTGACGAGACACGAATCGCCTCATTTCAAGAGAACTGCCGCTCGAAATTTTCAGCCTTCGGAGGGCGTATGGCGTTGGAGTGCGGCGACCGTCTCTACATAGTGTCCGGGTTGAAGGAGGATCTTCCTTCTCAGCTTCAGACAAAGGAAATAGCGCGAATAAAAGAGTTGCGAAAATTGCTGAGCGAGGGGTTGATTACCCCCCAAGACTATCGCCGTTCCCTTGAAAAGTCCGCGCAATGAACCGTATCCCATTCAGTGTAGTGTTGGCATGTGTCTTGACGTGTTCGATAATCTCCACTGCCTATTCCGATGATTGCGTTACGTGCCACAAAGAGAAGACACCTGCTGCCGTGCTCCAGTGGGAGAAAAGCGCCCATGCCAGGTCAGGGGTCGGTTGTGATGCGTGTCATGGAACCAATCATGGTTCGATTGAAAGGGGCGAGGCGCGGGTGGACATGAAGGTGTGCGGCCGTTGCCATAAGAAAGCTTTGTCCGATCATCAAGCCAGTCGTCACGGGATGGCCCTTCATACCGGTTGGGGATGTACCCGGAACCTGTCAAAGAGAAATCCCAACGAGTGCCACTTCTGCCATGAAAAGGGGAGCGAGATCCCTACATCAATGGTTCAGTGTGCCAGATTTTTGAAGCAGAGTAGTGAAATGGCAGAAATTGGGTGCAATAACTGTCATGCCATAGAAAGTTCATGTGCATCCTGCCATACGAACCACGGCACTGACCTCAAGATAGCTCGTGATCCGGGCATCTGTGCCAAATGCCACATGGGACCGGACCATCCCCAGTGGGAGATGTGGCAGACTTCCCTGCATGGAACCCTTTATACTTCTTCAGGCAGGGAGATTGGGCCGGACTGTCAAACCTGCCATATGACAGCAGGTAGCCATAATGTATCCCGAGGCATTACCAGGACTTCAGCCAGTCTGCCCTATGATTCCGCCAAAACAGAGGTCCGGAGGGAAGAGATGATCCAGGTATGTATCGCGTGCCATGCTTCATCTTTTGCCCGCAAAGAACTGAAACGGGGTGATGCGGTGTGTGAGCAGAGTCTGGGACTTGTCAAGGAAGCAGAGAAGATCATCGAAGATTTGGCGGACCACAACCTGCTCGATCCTATGCCGGATAAACGGCCGCCACACCCGCTGCGGGGGTACCAACTGGTGCTCGACAGTCAGATGCTTTATGAAGATACCTCTCATATTGAGCGCTTGCTGTTCAAAATGAAAAAGTACGACTTGGCCAGGACAATAAAGGGAGCCTATCATCAGAACCCCGCTTACACACATTGGTATGGCAATGCCGAGCTTAAGATGGATCTTATCGACATCAGGTCCGAGGCCAGCCGTTTGAAAGGTCGCGGGCAAACGGAGGCTGCGGGTTCTGATACAACACCAAAGAGTACATTGGAAGATGGCTTGCGGGTATTGAAACGGAAACTGGAGCGGAGTGAACTTACGCCTGCGGAATATGAGCTGCAAAAACAACAAATATTACTGAAGTAACATGGGTGGGAATGTACCTTATAATCGGGCATCCTTGGGGGTGTCCGCGCGGGACGGCAGGGGCTCCACTCCGCCGCCCAAGGCCTTGTAGAGGGCAACGAGATCGGTTGCCATAGTACAGTTACTTTGAACCAAGGCGTTTTCAGCCGTATAAAGAGACTGCTGGGCGGTTGTGACCGTGAGAAAATTGTTCTGCCCCCCGGTATACAGCTCTAAGGACAGGGCGACAGCTTTGCGGTTGGCTGCCACGGCATCACTGAGCAACGTGCGGTGCTGCTGTTCATTGGCAAAGGCAGTCAACGCGTTCTCGACATCTTGAAATGCCGTCAGCACAGTCTTCTGGTATGTGATGAATGCTTGGTCGCGGAGGGCTTCCTGAAGCCGGACATTTGCTGCAGTGGCTCCGCCCTGGAAAATTGGCCAGGTGACCGACGGGCCGACACCGAACGTGCGATTGGCCGTATTCCACCATGACTGCAGAAGATTGCTGTTCCAGTTTACCGAACCGGTAAGCGAAAACTGCGGGAAAAAATTGGCGACTGCCACACCGATTTGCGCCGTAGCGGCATGCAGCTGCGCTTCGGCTGCCTTGACATCCGGTCTGCGGCGCAGCAAGCCGGAGGGCAAACCAATCGGGACTTTCGTCGGCACGCTTGGCAGGCTGGCCTGAGGCGATAACTGCTTCAACAAGTCGGCGGGATGCCTGGCCAACAGTATGCTCAACGCATAGATTGATTGCCGTGCCGCGGTTTCATAAACGGGAATCTGGGCATCAGTCGTGGCTACAGCGGCATCGGCACTGGCAACGTCAAGAGCCGTATCGAAACCGGCATTAAACAGCTTGCGGGTTATGTCCGCAGTTTGTTGCTGGGCGTGCAGGCTCTTTTGCGCGACCAGTATCTCCTGCTGGTAGCCGCGGAGTTGGATATAGTTCAGCGCCACTTCGGCAACAAGACTCACCTGAACATCGTGCATATTTTCTACTGAGGCTTCAACAGTGGCATCTGTGGCTTCAAGATTGCGGTGCAAACCTCCGAAAATGTCCAGTTCCCAGACTGCGTCCAAGCCGGCTTGGAAAAGATTCTGATCGCTTGGGGAGGTAGCAGTGCGCGCACGCTGATATCCGGCGGACGCACCGACTGATGGCCAGAGTGCGGCGGAAGCTATGCCGCGCGAAGCACGGGCTTGGCGCACGACCGTTTCGGCAGTTCTCAGATCAAGGTTTGCCTTCAGTGCTTCCTCCACCAGCCCGGTCATTGTCGGATCGTTGAACTGGAGCCACCACTGGGTGAGTTCGGGCTCGCCGGCAGTGGCCGCGGACGGTTGCCCCTTGGACGCTTCCGCAACGCCCGCCCATTCAGCCGGAACCGTTGTTTGCGGCCGGATATAATCCGGGCCCACCATGCAACCGCTTGCCGTCAGCATGGCCATGCAAAGTACCCAAACCTTACTTGATGAGAAATGCCATATGGTTGTCTTCATATTTTCTGCCTCATTCCTGTTTCAAATCAAAGATGACATCAAGGCAGCGAGGATCGAGGCGACGAAGGCGTACAGAGTAGTACGCTGAGGAGCCGAAGACGAGCCAACAAAGATGCCGCTTTGATTTGGAATAGGAATCACTCATACCGAAGCGCCTCGATGGGATTAAGCCGTGATGCCTTCCATGCCGGATAGAAACCGAATATGACGCCCACGCTCGCCGACACGATCACGGAGGCGATGATCGCGGAGACCGAAGGGGCCGTCGGCCAGTGCAAGACCGATGAGATGATGTACGAACTGGTGCGGCCCAGGATGATGCCCATCGTACCCCCGAGCAGGCAGATTACTACCGCCTCGGTCAAAAACTGGCGCAGAATGTCGCCGGGTTCGGCGCCCACTGCCATGCGCAGGCCGATCTCGCGGGTTCGTTCCGTTACCGAAACCAGCATGATGTTCATGATGCCGACGCCGCCGACCACCAGGGAGATCATGGCTACGCACAGGAGCAGCTTCGTGATCATATCCGTTGTCGAACTCATGGCCTTGGTGATCTCGGTCATGTCCCGGACATTGAAATCGTTCGGGCTCGACGCCTTGAGGTGGTGACGTTCCCGCAGCAGCATGGTGATCTGTTGGATGGCGGACGGGATGCTGTCGCTCGACCGGGCAGCGGTCAGGATCTGGTCCACGTTGGCAAACCGGATCGGTTGCGGCGTGCTGGACTGTTCAGTAGTCGACGGCACCGGGTACAGAGACGTGGAAACAGTTTCATACGGATTATTCGACGACGAGATGGTCGTGGCGCTCTCGCTCTGGCTGGAACTGCCGAGAGAGGTAGCCACGACGCGGTATTTGATCGTCGTCCACGGAGCCAGCAGGATATCGTCCTGGTCCAAGCCCATCATGTTTGCGCCTTTCATCTTCAGAACGCCGACGACCTTGAACGCCACGTTCCGGATGCGCACCTCCCTGCCAAGGGGGGAACGGCCGCCGAACAATTCCCGCACGATGGTCTGGCCGACCAGGCAGACCCGGTTGGAGTTACGAACGTCGTGCTCGTCGAACGATTCCCCCTCTTCCAACTCGGTCCACTCCCGCACTTGCAGAAACGACGGTGTTGTCCCGTAGATATACGTTGGCGACCAGTTGCGGTTCCCGTACACGATCTGGGTCCGGGCGCGCACGACCGGAGCCACGCCGGCGAGCGCGGGAGACTCTTTGGCGATGGCGTCCGCATCTTGCGGGGTAAGGGTCATGAGGGTGCCGGCTCCATAGTTGATGCCGCCGGTATTCGCGGCCCCCGGCAGGATTGCCAAGGTATTGGCGCCGATACTGGCCATGGTCTTCTGGATGGCGATGGTCGCGCCGTTGCCGATCTCCATCATCGAGATTACCGCCGCAACCCCGATTACGATGCCAAGGGTCGTGAGTATCGTGCGCATGACATTACGCCGGAGCGCATTCAAAGCGGTTTTTATGGTGATATAGATTCTCATGTGGCACGCCCCGCTTCAACCGGCTCAGCGCTTCCTTCCAGGAGGCCGTCCTTGATGCGGATCGTCCGTTGCGCCCACTGTGCCACCTCCTGGTCGTGAGTCACCAGGATGACGGTGATGCCGTCAACGCTGTTAAGCTGCTGAAACATTTTGAGAATTTCCTTGCTGGTGCGGGAGTCGAGGTTGCCGGTCGGTTCGTCGGCAAGGAGTATGCTCGGCTGGTTGACCAATGACCTGGCGATGGCCACGCGTTGCTGTTCACCGCCGGAAAGTTGGGACTGCTGGTGGTTGATGCGGTCCGCCAGGCCGACCTTGCGCAGCAGGTCGGCGGCCTGTTGTTTCTTTTGGTGCTCACTGAGATTTTCCCGGGAATACGTCAGCGGCATCATGACGTTCTCCAGCGCCGTCGTGCGGGGCAGCAGGTTGAAGCTCTGGAAGACGAAGCCGATGGTCCGGTTCCGCAGCCGTGCATACTCGTTGGCGGTGAGCTTGGAAATCTCCTCGCCGTCCAGCCAGTACTCGCCGGAACTCGCATGGTCCAGGCACCCCAGGAGGTTCATCAGCGTGCTCTTGCCGGAACCGCTCGCCCCCATCAGGGCAACGAGCTCGCCGCGGGCAACGGTAAGCGTTATCCCCCGGAGCACCGGTACCGCAACCTCGCCGAGGTAGTAGGTCTTGTGAACGTCTTTCAGTTCGATTAGATCCATGATCTATTTCGGTGTTCCGCTGTGTTCGCGCGCCGCATCGGGATTGTCGGGACCATCGGGCTTGGCTTGCCCCCCCTGCTGCTGCCCGCGACCGAATGGTTGCGGCATGAGCGGGCTGCGTGCCCCAGCTGTAGATGCTTTATCCTCTTTTGCGGATTCCCCGATGACCACGGCCATGCCCTCTGTAACCTCTTTGCCCGTGACCTCGGTGAATGAGCCGTCCGTCAACCCGACGTTGACGTAAATGGGGCGGACAAGGTTGCCTTGCTGGACCCAGAGGGCACCGCGCGGTTGTGTTGCGCCGGCGGGTTCGGCGCCACCCTCCTTCTCCCGTTTCGCCCCGTGACGTTTTTTGCGGGCCTCCGGCGCAATCAGGGCCGGTTGCGGCACCCAGCGCAGGGCTGCATTCGGAACGAGCAGCACATCCTCCCGCCGGCCGGTGATGAACTTGGCGTTGGCTGTCAGGTACGGCAGGAGCTTACCGTCGTCGTTGTTGGTATTGACCTCGACGGTATAGGTGACGACATTCTGCGTCATCGTTGCGTTGAGGCGGATCTTTCCGACCTCTCCCTTGAATTCGCGATTGGGAAAGGCATCGACGGTGAACGTAACCGGTTGCCCTGGGTAGATGCTGCCGACGTCGGCTTCGTTGACCGAAATCCAGACCGTAATGCGACGCAGATCCTTGGCCAGAAGGAACAGGCTCGGCGCGCTCAGGCTGGCTACGACGGTCTGGCCGATGTTTACCTGGCGGTCGATGATAACGCCCTTGACCGGCGCCTTGATGGTACAGTATCCAAGGTTTATCTCCGCGGTATTCAGAGCCGCCCTATTTTGAGCTATCGATGCTTTCGCCTGCTGCACGGCAGCCTCGGCAGCCGCCAGGTTTGCCTTCGCAGCCTCGTAAGTGGCATGATACTGGTCATAGGCGCTTTGTGCCAACGCATCCGAAGGACCGAGTTTTTGCGCCCGGTCCCAGTTCTGCCGGGCAAGCAGCAGATTCGCTTTCATCTGGAGGACGTTGGCTTCTGCGCTGGCCTTGTTGGCCGTGGCCTGCTCCAACTGGGCTTTGGCGGCGTCCCGAGACGCGACATAGAGTGAATCGTCGATGTTCGCCAGTACGGTGCCTTCCTCGACAACCGAGGCGTAGTCGACGGTTCTGCCGTATTTATCCTTGCCGAAGGATTTGATCAGCCCGTTGACCTGTGCGCCCACGATCACGACGACTGTCGGTTCAACCGTACCCGTGGCGCTGATGGAGGCCAACAGGTCGCCGCGCTTCACCTGGGCTGTTCGAAAGACCGTATCCGTCCCCCTCCTGGACCGCAACCACCACACGCTACTGCAAACGACCGTGCCCAGCAAAATGAGTATGATAATGATCCCTGCTTTTCTATGCATGGTTGGTTCTCCGGAATAGTTGCCGGATCGGCGTTTGATGCGATCTTCTGCGGACTGCCAACGGCAGGATGAGTTATCAAATCTCTAGACGTGATTGACCTGGGAATGGTTACACCGTGACGGTTGTTCCTCAAAATGGGAAAAAGTGTGCAAAAAAGCGGTTTACTATACCAATCTCAAACGTAAACGCTATAGTAATTAAAATTGATGTAACTTTTTTGCGAAAACACCGTCTTGAAAACTTAAGGGAATGCCTGAACAGTTTCACAGGGGCACATGCGAAAAGTTGCAATGACCATCATATGCAGAACTCATTTGACCCTTCAGGCGCGAATTAAGCTGCTGGCATCGTTTATTTTGCTTGCCGGCGTAGCATCATCTATCTTCATTTACCAAAATGCCCAAGACATCCCTCCAGGGTATAACCTGGCTGTTTCCCGGAAATATCTTTCAAACCTGGAACTTTGCGGCGGAATGATACATGTTCTTCTCACCGATCTCACGGAGTGGTTCTGCGGACTCTGGCAGGGGAAAAATTTGGCATTTACCCTGGCATATCTGACGGTCATCGTATCTGCCGGACTGTTCTTCATTGCCGAACTATACTCGCTGGATACAACTGCCGTTGACGACAACATGGGCATAATCGAATGAAGCCGGTATAAATGATCTACTCGATAAAATAGGGCAAATTGACTTGCATGAGAACTTGCTATTATGTAATTGGGCCATTAGGTTAGCACTCCCAGAGTACCCCAAAGGCAAAGGAGAAGCGTTCATGAAAAACAAATGCTGCATTGTTAACGGACTGGCGTTTGTCATAGCCCTCTTTGCGTCTGCTCATTGCGCCCATGCGGCTTTGGGGGGAAGCGCGGATACTGTCGGTGCTGATCGAAAAGCTCTCTCGGCGTCACATCGTGCCACCACGAGTCATGGCGGCTATACGGTGGAGGAGATGGCTTCCGATGCAACGACCGTGCGAGAATACGTTTCACCATCCGGTACTGTCTTCGGCATTGCCTGGAACGGTTACGTTCACCCCGACCTTACGCGGCTTCTCGGTTCCTATGCGGGGCAATTCACGGCTGCCCGGCAGAAGGCTGCGCGCATAATTGGCAGTAGGCATCTACATCTTGCAACGGAAAATATTATTGTCGAGAAATGGGGACACATGCGGGATTTACGGGGCCGGGCCTATGCTCCAAAACTGTTCCCGAAAGGTGTAACCAGCAATGAAATCAAATAAGCTCTTCATTCTGTTGTTGCTAGTTGCAGCGATTTCCGGTTGCGGAGGCGGTAGCGGAGGTGGTTCGACGACGACAAAGACGCTGGTTTCCATTGCCGTCACCCCGGCGAATCCGAGCATTGTCGCGGGGACAAGCCAGCAATTCAGCGCCACCGGAACATATTCGGACGGCACGGCACAGGATCTGACGACTTCGGTAACCTGGACGTCGTCGAACACCGGCGTGGCGACGATTGTCGCCGACGGGGTCGCCACGGCTGCCGCCGCGGGTTCCACCACGATCACGGCCGCATCGGGAGGCGTCTCGGGGGGAACCTCCCTTACGGTAACATCGAACACGCTGGTTTCCATCGCCGTTACCCCGGCGAATCCGAGCATAGCCCTGGGGACGACTCAGCAATTCGCAGCCACCGGGACATTCTCGAATGGCGCGACACAGAATCTGACGACTTCGGTGACCTGGACGTCGTCGAACACCGGCGTTGCGACGATTGCCGCCAACGGGCTCGCTTCGGCTGCCGCCGCGGGTTCCACCACGATCACGGCCGCATCAGGAGGCGTCTCGGGGACAACCTCCCTTACGGTTACATCGACCACGCTGGTTTCCATCGCCGTCACCCCATCGAATCCGAGCGTGGCCCTTGGTTCGACTCAGCAATTCACCGCCACCGGTACGTTTTCGGACAGCTCGACCCAGAATATAACCACATCGGTGACCTGGAGTTCAACCGCCACGTCCGTTGCCACAATTAGTAATGCCGGTATTGCCACCCCTGTTGCTGCGGGCACCACCACGATCTCGGCCGTGTCGGGAACCATCTCGGGTACGACCACCCTGACAGTGGTCGCGTCTTCAAGTGCGGGGGCCAACGTGGTGCCGGTCACGGTCAACGGCTCTCTCTGTTCAAGTGGCTCCTATCCCAACAAACCATGCGTTAGTGTGACGATCTGCTCTCCAGGGACCTCAACCTGCCAAACTATCAGTGATATACTTCTTGACACCGGGAGCTACGGGCTACGCATTTTTAATTCATTACTGACAACAGTCACCTTGACTCCAGTAGCGTCAGGTTCCGGACAGTTAGCGGAGTGTGTCAATTTTGGCGATGGTGCGTCCGAGTGGGGGCCGGTCGAGATGGCAAGCGTCAGCCTTGGAAATGAGTCTGCTGTCCAAATCCCTATTCATGTCGTCAATTTCAGTTTTGCAACTCCTCCCAGCGCCTGCAACAGCAGGAACTCAACCCCCGATACATCTCCTTCCGAGGCCGGGTTTAATGGTATCCTGGGAGTCGGGCTCTTTGCACAGGATTGCGGCAGCACCTGCACAACTTCCGCGAGCAACGGACAGTATTATTCCTGTATTGGAACAACATGCACAGGGGCCACGGCGCCAAATGCCAATCAAGTCATTAACCCGGTTGCAGCGCTTTCTGTTGACAACAACGGCGTGATCGTCGAACTTCCAAGCGTTGCGCTTGGGGGTGTCACTTCTGTAAACGGAAGTCTCATACTTGGAATCGGGACTCAAACGAACAATCAGCCGCCCACGACGGTGACGGAATACCCTGCCGACGCGACTAATGGCCAGTTCACCACCAGCTTTAATGGGCAGACTTTTACTGATGCCTGCTTTATAGACAGCGGTTCAAATGGTTTGTTCTTCAATGATCCAGCGATACCTAGTTGCTCACCATCTTCAAGTGGGAGTGGTTTCTTTTGCCCGTCATCGACTTTGGCTCTTTCTGCCACAAACTCCGGGTATTCCGGTTCGCCCACTGGTACCGTCAGCTTCGAAATTGGCAATGCCACCACTCTCTTCGATACATCAAACAATGTTTTTATCGAATTGGGTGCGAACTCTTCGGATTTTGATTGGGGCCTTCCATTCTTCTTCGGTAGAAATGTTTATGTTGGCATTTATGGGAAGAGTTCGAGTTTGGGTGCCGGCCCCTACTGGGCGTACTAGTACCATGTAACACTTTAAGTTACGTATCTAGTCCCCTCCCCCGCTGGAGGGAGGACCCTCTGGGGCCTAAAGGGACTTTTTCGAAATTATTAGTGTTACACAGGTACTAGGAGGGAACATGAAAAAACTTATTTGCATGCTGGCGATTGCGTTTTGCTTTGCCTCGCAACCAGCCATGGCCTATCGCGACAGCTATGGGTATGGGAATCCTTACTACGGGTTTTCACCATACTTTTCTCTCTCCGGCGGAGCCTGGATACCGGCTCACACAACTTCCAACGATGTATCACTCACGCCGACAGAAACCCACTACGACGGCGGTGTAGGGGTGTCCGGAGCATTCGGTGCAGAACTCGGGCCGTTCTTCCGGCTAGAGAACGAGCTATCCTACCGCTATGCCTCGGAACGCAACGGCGGCGGCGATAACTGGGCCTTCGCGTGGATGTTGAATGCCTGGCTCCAGGCTAAAAACCAAACACCGGTAACCCCCTACTTCGGTGGCGGGTTCGGTCTTGGCCGGGGGCACGTTGCTTCGGCAGACCAGTGGGACGGCGACATGACTGGAGTTGCCTATCAGGCAGGTTGCGGCCTGGATATAGCGCTTGACCGGAGGACATCCCTGGACATCGGCTACCGCTATTTTGGGATATCGAACTCCAGCAATAACAACCCTGGCGGCAACGATCTGACGGGATCGACGATTTTGGCGGGCGTGAGGGTACGGTTTTAGGAAACGAGAGAGGCGAATTGTAATTTCTTGCGGCCATTCCCCACTTGAGGGGCGGTTACCCTGGCCTTGCACCTGTTCGTGCGGCACAGCGGCAACAAACTTGTGAAAAGGTCTGTAAGTAGGTGTCCACATAAAGAAAAAGGGCCGCATCGAAATGCGGCCCTTTTTCAATCTGTTGCAAGAAGAATTACTTGGCAGCAGGAGCAGCGGCCGGAGCAGCAGCGTCAGCGGCCGGAGCAGCTTCTTTCTTTGCTTTCTTTGCTTTCTTTGCTTTCTTTGCCTTCTTAGCAGGCTTCTTCATTTCTTTCTGCTCAGCGGCAGGAGCAGCAGCGTCAGCAGCCGGAGCAGCGGCATCAGCAGCGAAAACTACTGCGGAGAAGGAGAGGGCAACGATAGCGGCAACGATGGTGGAGAGAACTTTTTTCATTTTTAATACCTCCGAAAAATTTAAAATCTTACTATAGCCTTAGCATAAGCGATGCCAAACACAATCAGCGATGTCGTCCTTGTTATTCCAGCAACTTACTGAAATGACCTTTACCATCAGGGATCAATGCTCATCCCAATTAAGGTTGGTAATACCGCATATGGGGTATGGGGTATTTTTTGGTGAAAAACGGAAGGCGTGCTTTAAGGCCCTCTGTGCGTGAAATAAAAAAGCCCCTCCGCGAGCCACACGGAGGGGCATATGAGAAAAACTATATTGTCCAACTGACGTTAATGTCTTTCCCCTTCATGCCTTTCCCCTTCATGTCTTTCTTCTTTTCTCGCGTCATGCCGTTCCTCTTTCCTTACCTCCGGCTTGTGCAACTGCCCCCGGTAGTGAGCCCTGTCACGATCATAGCGCTTAAATTCGATATCGCGGAAACGCCGGAAATCTCTCAAATTGTGGCGGACCAGGAGCGGCGGCCACATCCTTCGTTCAACCCGTACCAACGGCCCGCCGTAGTATGAGGTCCGGTACCAGAAGCCATTGCTGAAGATAAAGTAGTCACTGCCGATGTATGCAATATCGTATGGTGTCCCTATGGCAACGTAATAGCCGAGATCCGGCACGAAGACAAACTGGGGCGGCGTGGCCGGGAGCATTACCGGCGGTGGTGGCACATAGGCAGGAGGCGGTGGCGCCGGCGCATAGACAGGTGGTGGAGGAGCGGGGGCTGGAACACCTATGTCCACATTGACATTGAGGCCGCCGGCATGGCAGATGGAGGCCGTGCCGGCCAGGAGCAATACTGAAAGAAATGCCAGGCTTTTGTTCATTCCGTAGAACATGTGTCTTCTCCTTTTAAAGTTGCTGTGCAGAATTTTTTATTTTCCGATTTCCCTGCTGACACCATTCTCCTGCTGATTGAGGGCTTTCTGTTCCTGTTTCGTTATGTGGCCGCCGTCCTGCCGAGCCATACCACGCTCTTCCTTACGGATCGTCCGGTCTTGCTTGTGCAGATCCCGCGCTTCAGCCTTGCTCATTTCTCCTTCTTTGACTTCTTTCCTGATTCGCTTATTCTGATTTTTCAGGCGTTTATTGACCTGAGCACGGCGGGGGTGTTCTTTCGCCCATTGCGATTCTTCGGCAAAAACGCCTGAAGCCAATAACGCTACGGATAAAACACAAACTAAAGAGATTGCAATTTTTCTCATTTCGATTCTCCCTTCCTGCGGTAATTGACATCTGTCTCTGTAAAAAGCAGCTTCCATGCCAGAGTGATATGAAGCCGAGTAAGTAGAAATTACAGCATGTTATGTTTCTGGGCGGAGAGGATGTTGCCTGAAATGCAAGGCCGATAACCTTATTTGAGGTATCTATTTTGGGATTTCAGTTGACGACTGACTAGGCCAAAACCTATTAAAGTATGAAAAGGGGGCACCTGGTTGGTGACCCTCTCGTTCGTTGTCTGGTGTTCAGGAGCGGGCAAATTATTCCTGGTTACGCTCGTGATGGTGCTCCATTTCACCCTTTTCGCGTCCCTTGGCGCAGGATTTCCCTTCGTGGCGTCCTTTGAGTTCTTTGAACTCTTCTATCATCTTGTCGAACTTCTCGGCCTGTTCCTTGGTCATGACGGCAGCGATCTTCCTGCGGTACTTCTCATTATGCATGGCCATGGCGGCCTCGGCGTCGGCGAGCTTGCCGGCCTGCGCCCGGACCGCGGCTTCATCACCGGACCTGGCGACGTTCATAAGAGCGTGGCGCTCGGTGCGGATGGTCTCAAAGAGAGGTTTGCCGGTTTTGAACCCTTCCTCCATGATGTCGGAGATTTCACCGGCCTGTTTGCCGGTCAGCCCCAGTTTCTTTTTGAGCATCCAGGGGAAACGCTTGAACCTCATGCCGCTGTGACCTTCGCGGCTCTTCATGCACTCACCTTCGTGGCGAGCCTGAGGGGCATCGCTGTCCCCATTTTCCATGGCGAAGGTGCTGGCACTGATGAAGATAACCGAAAAAAACACTGCCAGTTTTGCTCCGAAAACTCGATATTTCATTCCTGGTCTCCTTTGAATTATGTTCAAGGCCGTAATGCTATGAAGACGGCAGGCGGTGGCATCCAGTTACAAGAAATTTGCACTTTCTGCGCACCAGTAACTGATCGCTTAATCAATTGTATTTTTATAACATATTAATGACACCCGATACAAACATTCCCGTCTCTGAGCCTGTTGACCGAATCTGCTCCAGCGGCTGAAAGGCAATGAAAAATTATGCCTATAGTTCGATCTTCATTGTCTTTTTTCATAATAAACTATCTACTACTTCCCCCCTTGACATTCTAAAAAGCGTACTTATTTTTTTATCAGAAAATCCACTCATCGAAAGGGGGTAATCCACATGGCAACCTGGGATGTATTCAAGGAACTGGACAACCTGAGAAAAGAGATCGACGAAGCGTTTCGCGGTGCTGGCTACGGCCGGCCATTTGGACCGACGTTCCTCTCTCCGGTGACGACCCGCCGTTTTCCGCTGGTCAACTTCAACGAGGATGAAGGGCATGTCTCCATCGAGGCGCTGGTGCCGGGCGTTGACCCGAAGGATATCGATCTGTCGGTGCTCCGGAACACGGTGACCATCAGCGGCGAACGCAAACCGTTCGTCGAAAAGGAAGGGCAGATCGTGCACCGCTCCGAGCTCGGCTCCGGCAAGTTCTCCCGCACGCTGGAACTGCCGGTCGACATCGACCCGGAAAAGATCACGGCCCAGTGCAAGGACGGCATCATGCAGATAACGCTGGCCAAAGCCGAACATGCCAAACCGAAAAAGATCGACATCAAACTTTCGTAACAGCATACGACTTAATCGAGAAAGGAGGTCATCATCATGACTGCCAACAGCTTGACGGAAAGAAATGACGAACGGAATGTCCAGTCACGGGAAGAGACGCGGTCAAGGGAAAGATACATCACCCCGGCGGTAAACATCATCGAGGACGAAGAGGGCTTGGTACTGACCGCCGACATCCCCGGCGCGGCAAAGGATAATCTCGACGTCAATGTGGAGAAAGGCATCCTGACCATCAGCGCGCCGGCACAGCATACCCTGCCGGGAACCTCGGCCTACCGGGAATTCGAACTGGCCAACTACTACCGCCAGTTTTCGATCCCGGAAAGCCTCGACCATGCGAAGGCCAAGGCCGAGTATACCAATGGTATCCTGACCCTGCGGGTGCCCAAGGCCGAAGTGGCCAAACCGAAACGAATCGCTATACAGGTCGGCTGAGTAAAGAGTCGGAACGGGAGGTGATCGCAATGTCAAACCTGTTGCCCGAGAAATGGAGCGAGGCGCTGGAACGGGTTCATGACCATGAATCTTGGACGTAGATGAACAGTGAGAAGATACGGATGCTCTTTTTTTCACCTCTCAGCCAGGAAGCAGATTACTTTGCCTTCCTGGCAAACTTTGCAGGAGACCAGCCTTGAAGCGTCAACGTCAGTTCATTTCTTACAATTGAATAGCCATACACCATGGGGGTTGATGCCCAGTCCATGGCTGGGCTGGGCTTTATGACTAACAGGCTCTTGCCGGCCAGATTCGGATTCCGCATTTCAATCGCTTGTCTTTCAGCTTTTGTGAGAACGGTTTTGTAAGGCATATGTTGCTCACCAGAACTCGACATGACAGTCGTATGGTCTTTGAGAAACTGTATCGATTTGGGAATAAACGGGCAAGGTTTTCCCGATGAATCTGTGGAGTTAACCGTCATCATCCATGTTCCGATGAGTTTCGCGTCCTCCTTGGGCTCACTGGAAAAAGCCGGATCGATTCGAGATAACAGCAACCCTATTGTCAGCAGCACCAGCATATAAGTGATTTTTTTCACGTGTAACCCCTTGATTTTTTATTATTTTAGCGGCATCTAAAACGAGATGTAAAGGATAAATTCATATTTATTGGGGGATAGCGTGTTGGCTGTCCTCCTTTTTACGTGGATGGCACGGATTATCGTAGTAACCAACATACCATGAAGACTAAACGTTTATTTTTTGATCGGGGTACAGACGCGGGACGGGCCGGCAAGGCGGGCAAGGGAGGGCTCGGGTGATACACCCTATCTGATCTTCCTCAATTTCTACATTTCTCGCCTTCTCCACAAAATGCCGCCAAGGATCAATGCAACGCCGAACAGCGCATGAGGACGGAGCGCCGGGACGGCTGCCGCCGTTGCGGGAGTAACAGCGGCTGAAGGCGCGGATGCCGGCCCCGTGCCGGCGCTATTGGTGGCTGTCACCGTAAAGGTATAGGCCGTTCCGTCGGTGAGACCGGTGATGGTGATCGGGCTGGCGCTGCCGGTAGTGGTGATGTTGCCGGGGCTGGAGGTGACGGTGTAGTAAAGGATGGCGCTGCCGCCGTTCGACACGGGAGCGGTGAAGCTCACCGTTGCCTGTCCATTTCCGGCGACCGCCGTCACACCGGTTGGGGCGCCGGGCGGGCTTGCCGGTGTGATGCTGTTGGAAGGCGCGGATGCCGGCCCTGTACTGGCGTCATTGGTGGCTGTTACCGTAAAGGTATACGCTGTTCCGTTGGTGAGCCCGGTGATGGTGATCGGGCTGGCGCTGCCGGTGGCGGTGATGTTGCCGGGGCTGGAGGTGACGGTGTAGTAAAGGATGGTGCTGCCGCCGTTCGACGCAGGAGGGGTGAAGCTCACCGTGGCCTGTCCATTTCCGGCGACCGCCGTAACGCCGGTTGGGGCGCCGGGCGAGGTTGCCGGTGTGATGCTGTTGGAAGGCGCGGATGCCGGCCCTGTGCCGGCAGCATTCGTGGCTGTTGCCGTAAAGGTATAGGCGGTTCCGTTGGTGAGCCCGGTGATGGTGACCGGGCTGGCGCTGCCGGTGGCGGTGATGTTGCCGGGGTTGGAGGTGACGCTGTAGTTGAGGATAACGCCGCCGCCATTTGAAGTTGGGGCAGTGAAGCTCACGGTGGCCTGCCCATTACCGGCTGTGGCAGTCAGGCCGGACGGGCTGGTCGGAACTGAGGTGGGAGCCAGATCGGTCAGCAGATTGGCTCCGTTGAAAGAGCCCCATCCGGTTGCGTTGTCATAGCCCACGCCGGCTGAATAGTAGAGGTTTGTTCCTTGGGTGATGTCATGAAAATCAGACCCATAGTTTTGCCCGGCCGCGATCTGGTAGATCACAGGGTTGGCAAATCCGAGCGGTTGTAGGCCATTGGCGGTACGCTGCTGGTTGACGCGTGCGGTGAAGGCGGCCCAGAGGGGAGCGGCGCAGCTCGTGCCGCCATAAATTGTCCATCCGCCGTTGTAGTAGATCGAATAACCGGTATATTGGTCGGCGTTGAGCGAAACGTCCGGCACGTTGCGCATGGTAGTCGATGCCGCGGTAGCAATGCCCTTTTGCCAGGTGGGAATGCCCCAGACGGAACTGACCCCGCCGCCGCCCGCCCCCCCGCTTATGGTGTTGTTGACGTTCCAGGTCGTCTCGTAATTGTAGGTCTCGCCTGAATTGACATAGAGCTGCGACCCGCCAACACCGACCATGTAAGGCTGGGAGGCGGGATCGCCGACGCTGAGTGTGGAACCGTTTTCGTAGGCCCCGCTATCGCCCGAGGCGGCATAGATCGACTGCCCCTGCGCCGCCATATTCACAAAGGCCGCGTTCTCGTAATTTCTAAACGTAGAGTTGATTTCCCCCTCGCTCAATCCCCAGGAGGTGCTGATTTGCTTGGCCAGGTTATCCGTAGCAATCCTGTCGTACGTATCTACGAGCCCCGTGAATGAATTTGGGCCTTCGTAGACGATGATCTTGCTCGCGCCCGGAGCGAGCGCGATCTGAAGCTCGATGTCGAGCGTCACCTCGTCCGCCCCACTCCCGGCGCTGCCGGAAGAACCGTCAATCAATACATTCGTTAGCGGGATGGAAGGCAAGCCGAAATTGCTCACATAACTCGCCACATCGCTCGATTTGTACCCATCGAGTTCGAACAGGCCGAGTGTTTGGCCGGAGCCATTGGCCGTCACCCCATTCAGATTGTAAGCGGTAAGGATGTCTTTGGGTGACAGGCCGCCATTTGGGCCGGAGCCAATCTGAAGAGGCCCGGCCTGGGCTATGACAGATGCCGGGACAACGTGGTTGTGCGCTCGCCAGACGGCAGAATTGTCCAGACCAACCACACCCACGATTTTGGAGGCGATGGTGTCGGTAACTTCGGGATCGTTGTCAGGGGCATAGAATTTTCGGCCGGTCGGCGCCTGGTACTGTTTGAGGTGAAGGTTAAATGCGGATTCAACGATCCCGGATGGCCCAGTCACATCCAAAAGGGTGCGGCCGGGGTGCGTTCCGGAGACGGTAAATCCCAGGCTGCGCGCATACGCGGTTACGGCATCATAATCAGCCTGGGTGGGGCCAAACCTGTCCGTGAACTCCTGGTGAGTAAGATAGTGACCATACAGCGGATCAGTTGGATCGTAGATGCGTCTCAGAAGCTCCGGCAACTCTCCCTGGTTTCGTAGCGGCAATACAAAGGCCATGGAAATTTGAGTATCAGAAGCCAGCTCACCCAGCCCCTTTGCGTTGGCCAGGGCCTTGGTGGGCACATGGCCTTGAAGTCTCACCAATGAAGTAATGGGGCTGGATAAACAGGGAGACGGCGCGCCACCCAACGCCACGGTAAGGGCAAGCAGAAAACCGATTAGACAGGTAACGGATGAACCCTTCTTTACTGATCCCGGCCTTTTCATAATCCCACCTGATTACTCATTATGCCTGATGGCAAAAGCCCCCGGAAACAATGGGCGCAACTGTACGCCATAATGTCACCGGGGGCCTCTGGTTCCTTGGAATAATAGTCAAGGTCAGCAAACTAACCACGAGCTTAGCTTATATAATTTGATACTATTCTTAAAATCAAGTTGAAAGTGCAGCTTAAACAAACCTTCACCGTATTGATATGCACTTGTAACAAGCCATAGGGCTGGACTGTTGTCCTGCCAAACTTATTCACCTTTGTAATTTCGGCACAACTAGTTATTTCTATTGAGGTGCAGACAGGGTAGAGGCTGAAAAGCATGGGATGGCCAGGCAGGATAGGGGAGTGGCATCTCCGGAAAATTTTGCATCGTCAAATGGCATAATGCCGATTTCTTTCAGCATTCATGGCTATTACGGTACATAACATGTTCAACTTTGGTCATTGCTGATAAATCATATTGACAAACACGAGTAAAAGATTTAATTAGTCCGAAATAGTATACATTCAAATATCAGGAGGATCATAACAATTATGGAATTTGTTACCCTTGACGATGTCATTAAATTTGCTATAGATCGCGAGATCACCGCATATGAACTCTACAGCCGGGCAGCAGAACTCAGTAGCGGCGCTGCCAGGAAAATGTTCCAGGAGTTGGCTGAGGAAGAGTCTACCCACAAGGATGTCTTCAGCAAGATCGATACGGAAAAAGCCGAACATCACAAACTGTGCAAAATCCCTGAAGTCAGTATCAGCAAGTACCTGGCAGATGTACCCTTCAGGCCCGATATGAACTACCAGGAGATCCTGACCTACGCCATGAAAACGGAAGATAACGCTTACCATCTTTACAAGACTGCCGCCGGCATGACGGACGATGAAAAGCTTCAGAAGGTTCTGATGACCTTTGCGGATGTGGAGTTGGGCCATCGCCGCAAGCTCGAGACTCTTTACGAGGAACGAGTGCTGACAGAAGGCTGAAACCGGCCGTGGCGCTGTGCCGCTTGCGATGCTTGACGGCGTTCCTGCAATGGCGCCCTGTCAGCTTTGTTACACCACATAACGGCAAAAGCCGGCCCCGCAACGATGCTCGGCATACCCTGAAACGGTAGCCGGGCGTTTTTTTTGATGCCGGCATTCGTGGTTTCCTGAACCATGCAATTGCTGCCAAGGGAGGATTTATGGCTAAAATAATTTTTTGGGAAAAACCGGGATGCCAGGGAAACACCCGGCAAAAAGAAATCCTGCTTGACTCCGGGCATGAACTCGAAGTGCGCGACCTGCTCACTGAACCGTGGAGCGAGGAACGTTTGGCGCTTTTTTTCGGAGACCGGCCGGTGGCCGAGTGGTTCAACCCTGCTCATCCAAAGGTGAAGGCGGGGGAGGTGGTTCCCGCTACCTACGGACGCGAAGAGGCGCTGCGCATGATGGTGGCCGAACCGCTTTTCATTGTGCGGCCGCTGATGCAGGTCGGCGGCGAGCGGCTGGCCGGCTTCGAAGTGGCGCAGGTGCACAACTGGATCGGCCTTGCGCTCGACAGCGTCGGTGAACGGGACCCGCGGAACTGCCCCTGTGTCACCCGGACGGCGCAGCCATGATTCCCGAGCCACGCCGTGTTGCCATCCATCAGGCTGGACATGCCGTGGTGCAAACCATCGTGGGGCGCCGTCGCTTTAACGTGGCCCGCGTTTCGATCGACTCCGAGCCGGGTGAAATCCGGAATGGGCTGCCCGTACGGGGCGAGGCGCTCCTTGACCGGGAGAGCTTCCTCGGGCTCTACGAATTCGGTTTGGTGACCCTGGCCGGCATTGCCGCCGAACAGTGTTTCCTAGTACAGGAAGAACCTGTCGATGACCGCGTGGTGGCCTTAAGCGATCTGGCCGCGTGGCAGGAGCAGGCCTGGAATATACTGAATGACGAGGCCAGGGTGCGAATCGTCAGTCTGAATGTGATGCGCAAGCTGCAGGAATGGATGGCTGATAATGGGATTAGGCGAGTGATCGAACGGCTTGCCGATACGTTGTTGGAACAAGGTATGGTCGAGGGCGAGGTGTTACAGCACATTCTGACGCCGCTAAAAGAGTTCCAAGGGAGATCTTAGGTTGTAAGTCAACAACCCCGGACATGGATTGTTTCATCGCCTTGGATTTACCCAAAGCGGTAAATCTGTTTTCCATCCTGGTAGAGTTCAATTGGGCCATCCTGTGAGACCTTGATAACTTTGCCAAAGAATGAAGCGGCGCTTGCTGCCGTCGTTCTGCCACCGCCGGTGACGATTTCCCGGGCATGTGACGTGTCAATTATGAAACCGGTATCCACTAATTTTCCGAGGCGGTTAAAGACAGTCAATCCGTCGGAAGACAGAATCCTGAGGATTGATCCGGCTTGCTTCAATTGCGAAATCGTGCGGTCTTTTACACCTTCCACGAGCAGACGGCCTATAGGGTCTTCTCCCCCCACGGAGCCCTTTTTCAGCAAGGCCAGCTTACGGACTCCTTTATTGAAAATTAATACGACGGTACCGTGCCGGCTCTTGGAAAGGGCGTAGATAATCCAGAGCAGATCATCAGCCACTGAAGCTTCCATGCAATCAGCGAGAAACGCTCTGAAGATATTGGGATCGAAGATAACCCAGCCTCCTTTGCGGCGAATCAGCAAATTTGCCGGACTGGTTAAAACTTCAATTTCCGACGCTTCGTTTACTGTTACAGCAAAAGCCCCATCTCCTGAGCGATCAACCATTGAGAAGAGCTCCCGTTGGGTCAATCGCTCAACATCTGTGTGATTCGAGTAATTACCGATTCTTACTACTCCAGCTACCTGCATCTGAATATTGGCGACAAAAAATAGATTTGTCGCATCCACGTAGCGGTATGTCAAAGGATTGGCAAAAAAGGATGCCGAGATGCTCTGAGGCGGTTTAAGGGAGAATAGGGTATGTTTTCTCTGATGTATGAGACGCAAAAAGTTCGGCTGTGTCGTACGATAGACGATAAAGCCTGTTGTGGCGGGAGCTCCTTCGTAACTTTGATACGAAAGGTTCTTTAACAGCTGGATCAATTGCTGGATCGGCCAGAAACCTTTGCGATGGTCGCCGCGAAGGGAGCGAGCTACGGTAATATCCATAATCGAGGCGAGCAGGGCTGTTCTGAAATGGGCAGCATAGCCCTGCTGGCGGAATCCGCTATACATGGCTGCAAAGGCGGTTAAAAGTTCTTTGCAGAAAGCCCTTTCGGCTTTTGAAAAAGAAAGGTGCTCACGATGAGCAGTGAAGAGATATGGCCGCTCCTCAATTGATACGACCTCTTGAAACCATTCATCCCTGTGTTCTCCTTCTCGACCCGACAAGAGACCGACAACAGCACCACCGAGAAAAGTCTGAATATTTTCTCGGATGGCATTGAATGCTTCAATCGGCATTGGTGCTCCCCACTATGAGATGATCCATGAATAATATGTAAGCTTTTTATTGTCAAATCATATATTTACCCTGATCGGCAGGATTACCGTAGTCAACCCATTCCACTGCAGACGGCGCTGGATGGCGAAGGCGGTTTCGTTGTGCAGCAAACGATGATAAAACTTCTCCAAACGGAAAGTAAGCTGGCCCGTGAAGACTGTCGAGCGTGGATACACTTCAGCCAACTGCTGGCATAGTTCCGTGGCGCTTTCCACCACATCGGTTCCAACGGTCATCCGGTAATCGGCGGCAAAGCCGAGCTTGCGAGCCAGTTCCACGTACTTCTCCAACCCCGTCTTCACAGACTCCTCAAGTGCCGCCACTTCTTCCGCCCCCTTGAACGACCCTGAATCTATAACCGCCACCGAGACAAAGATAACGTTTTTATATGTTCCGGGAAATGTCGTCAGGAGGGTGAGAAGGGTGTGCACTCCGAAGCCGCTATAACCCGATACCAACTGGATTGCGGTCGGGGCGTTGTGGTTGGGGGGATCGGTATTGGCCGGGCCGGAGGCGGGAAAGTCAAGGAGCGTCTCGTCCAGTTGACTGACCCCCATGCGCACTTTCAGGTAATGGCCCTTGACTATATAACAGAGGGCGATAACCACTGAGGTTATCAGCAGCGTCAACCACCCCCCCTCTGCAAACTTCTCCACGGTGGTGATGACCAGGATGGTGGCACAGATGGTCAGGCCCAGGAGATGAATGCTCAGGTGCTGCAACCATTTTGAATCTTCTTTGCGTCGTTGGATGAAAAAGCGGGACATGCCCAGTTGGGAGAGGGAAAAGGTTACGAAGACGTTTATGGAATACATTACTATCAGTGCATCTACCGAACCTTTTGTATAAAGCAACAATGCAATGGTAGCCGTACCCATCATCATGATGCCGTTGCGCATGGTAAGCCGCACGGACAATGCGGCAAAGCGGTGGGGAAACCATGAGTCAACCGCCATGTTCGACATAACCCTTGGCCCATCCACGAAACCTGTCTGGGCGGCGACAAGTAGTAGTGCGCCTTCCGAAAATATGGTGATAAAGGCTATTGCGTTGCCCATGGGCCATTTGGCAAATAAGCCGTCCGCCAACACGGCATTGAGGGTTTTGCCCTCAACCGGCGTGATCCCTATGAGAGAGTAACAGAAAAAGAGGACGCCGGCGGTAAAGGCCAGAGAAGTGGCCATGTAGACCATTGTTCGTTTGCCGGTTTGCACCCGGGGTTCGCGCATGATCTGCAGGCCGTTGGAGACCGCCTCGATACCGGTATAGGTACCGCCCCCGAGAGAATAGGCTCGAAGAAACAGGAGCAAAATGCCGAAAATGCCAATGGTGGAGAGGTCATGATGGAGACCGACTTTAAAATCGTGAGCAAGTGGCACAAATCTATCCGTATGCATAAAGACGCCGTACAGCAGCATTACGATGTGGGTAACGACAAAGGTGGCGAAAATAGGCGCCATCACGGAGATGGATTCCTTAACTCCCCGGATATTCAGTACTATTAGTAGTACAGCCAGGAAGCAAGCGAAAGGGACCTTGTAGTGGTGATAACCCTGAGGGATGTAACTGAACATGGCATCCACGCAAGCTGCAATGGAGACCGTAATGGTCAGCACATAGTCAACCAGCAGCGCACTGCCCGACACGACACCGGCCTTCTCTCCCAGCATGTGAGTGGCGACTATATAGCCGCCGCCGCCATGGGGAAAGTGCTCGATAATGCGAGAGTAAGCATACGAGATAATAAAGACGGTCAGGGCGGTCAACACCCCCAGCATAATGGCCAGGTAGGTATGTTGCCCCAATGCGCGGAAGGCTTCTTCGGGTCCATAGGCCGATGATGAGAGGCCGTCCGCTCCCAAGCCAACCCACGCCAGGATCGGAATCAAGGACATTTTGTGAAAGAGATTTGCGTCCTTAAGCTGTTTGGGAGCGCCAAAAATCAAGAAACGTAATTTTTGATACAAATTCCCTGAGCCATTATTTTTTTGATCTGGCGCCACGTTCCCTCCAAAATTTTGTCAGATGAATTTTACGGTTTTTGCTCATTAAAAATAGCTCAGGCAATGGCGTATGCACAAAAAAAGCCGCAGGCACAATACCAGCGGCTTTCATACGCTATTTGCCCTTCCAAATCTCTACGAGGTTAGCTGACGGGCTCGGGTTGAAAGTTCCCCTATCCTGATACCTCTCGACGTTGAGAAACATCAGCAATTCGCCCCAAAAACTTGGGTCCCCCGCACCCAATTGCAATTATTGGGTCTCGGTTGTTTACAATTTATTTTGCTGGAATATACAGAGTAAAATATATCTGTCAAGATTGAATTTGAGATTGGCGTGCCAAATAGCTCAAATTGTTCCAGACCATGAGGCATGCTTCTCGAACCGGTACCGAGAAAGAGCCCCGACCATCACTTCGCAATTACCCCCCAGCGTATTGTCAGTCGTTTGAGCCCTGTAGAAGTCTTGAGGAACAGCGGTGTATCATTGAGACCGACAATCGATTCTGCTTCCCCCGCAACAGACCCACCCGGCCCTATTGCCTGAACGGTAATCTGCATACCGTTGCGCTTGGCGGTTAAGGTTACAGTCCCAACCCCTTCGACCTCAAGTTTCCCGAGTTCCATCAGAGTAGTTACCTCTGCGGACTTAACAGCAACCGGAAAGATTTGCTCTGCATAAGCAACTGTTGGAGTCACAGCCAAAAGCAATACAACGACCACCTCAATAATCTTCATGCCGACCTCGCAGTTGGAAAATTGCTGCCTGGGTCAAAGGAATGAATCACCCAAACAGCATTTCCTTCAAAGTAAATTGACCGTCATCTGAACGGCCACCGAAGTGCCGTCGATCTCAAGCCGTAACATTGGCGGTGGTGAACGTGGTCAAGGTATAAGCGTTGTCGGTATTGCCCGCACGGTCTTGAATCTGTAATTGAGTGTACACCTGGATGCTGAGTTAAACCAATTCCAAATCAAGGCGCTATCTTCGTTGGCTCATCTTCGGCTCCTCAACGTACTACTTGTACGCCTTCGTCGCCTCAATCCTCGCCGCCTTGATTTCATCCTTGATTTGGAATTGGTATTAGTCTGATACGGTCCCGGAGTTGGGATCTTCCCAACTCCGGGATTCGCAACGAAATGTTTTCTGATTTACTGGGCAGTGAAAGTCGCCGTGTAATTCGAAGACTGAAGAGTATTGCCTGCAACATCGGTCACGTAAGCACCAAAGGCGTTGTAATAATATACCTGGATCCGATATACCGTTCCCGAGGTCAGCGCTGTAGTCGGCGTCAGCGTCACCGTCGTGCCATCAGCCGAAACGCTGTTGATTGTCGGCACCGGTATGGACGTAGCATTTAACAGGAGCTGTATTCCGTATCCGTTCGAGGTGTTATAATCACAGGACAATGGATCCATGGGTGCGCTGAACTGAATTTGAGGGGCAACGGAGTCGCTTACATCTATTGTCCCACTGGCCGGAGTAAACGTTACCACAGTCGGTTGGATAAGATTCGGTCCCACCCCTGTCGTGAAAGTGGAGGTGTAGGTTGCGGACATCGCTGTCCCCTGCACGTCCAGCACACCGCTGACGGAGATTGTGTACGTCGTGTTTGCATTCAGCACGTTTACGGGCGTCAAAGTGACAACCGTATTTGCGCGTGACAGCGACAAGGTTGCCGGAACCGGAGTACCGCCCTGGAGCAGCTGCACGCCAGAGAGCGATGTAGCTGCTATCTCCTTGCTGAATTCAATCTGCACCGGCGCGTTTGTCGGCACGTTGGAGAGATTCGCAATCGGGTTCACTTCCGTCACAGCCGGAGCAGTTGTGTCAGGACCGGTGCCGATAGTGTAGTACCAATAGGAGGAGCCAACGCTGCTTCCAGCCAGATTCCATGAACCGTTGACCTGGAGGTAAACTGAATGTCCTGCCGTAAGTGGACCGTTCGGAGTCAAGGTAAAGGTCTTGCCGTCGGGACTTGCCGTAATTATCGGGTTGACGGCAATGTTCGTTCCCGTGTTTTGGTCATGAACATACATAGTACTGGTATTGACGGAGAACGGATCCATTGGTTCGCTGAATTCCACCGTAAAAGCCCCGGTGTTGGTTGGGATCGTGTCGTTCGCCGCTGGGCTGACCGCAACCACGGTCGGAGTAGTCAAGTCGACACCGGAGCCGGTGGTGAATTGTGAGGTGGTGGCGGTCACGGGGTTGCCTTCCCCATCCGTCACTTCGTTGATGGTAATGGTCATCAAGGTATTAGGCGGAAGTGGTGCTAACGGCGTGATGGCCACCACCGTGTTGGTAGGCGTGGTAAAGCCGGTAGGTGTGTTGAAGCTTATGCTATAAGGCACCACGGTCTGTGAACCGCCGCTGACCTGTATGGTAGTGCCGTTTACGGAGATCGGATTAATAGGCGCGCTGAACTGCACGTATATGTTTGCATTGACGCCAACGCCCGTTGCATTGTTCTGAGGGCCGACCGCGACTACCGTCGGATTTGTGGTGTTAGTAGTTGTTCCGACATAGAAATAGGAACTCTCGCCAGGGGCCGCAATTCCACCCGTGTTAGTGACGTTGTTCCCGCCGCCATAATTCATCTGGAAGTAGTAATAGGTACAACCTGTAGATAGATTTGGCTGTGGCTTGAACTGGACCACGTTGTTGCCACTACCGGTCAGTGAGGCTGTTCCCGGTACGGCTAGGCCAGTGCAGGGATTATATACGCGCACACTGTTGGAGTTAACCGAGGAAGCCAACAGCGCCTGGTCGAACTCATATTGGGGAATGACGTTCAGCGGTGCGGTAATGGTGGAGCTATAGAATACCGGGTTTGAAGCTATAAGCTGCGGCGCAACTGAAGCGGGGTCGCCCTGTATCGTGAAAGAGCTGCTGTATGTACTTACAAATGGATTGCCGTAGATATCCTGAGCCGTCTGGTCGAGGTAAATACTAATGAGGGCGCCATAGGTAAAGTTGGAGCTTGGAGTGAATTCAATCGCACCATTGGCGTTGATTGTCGTTGTTCCATTAAACACTGTGCCATTTTGCGAAACATGGAGCGCGGATTGCACTGTGGAAGCGTTCAGTGGACTACCGCTCGTGAAGAGCGTGATTACCGAGTTTTGCGGAATATCCGTGGCGCCGTTCCCCGGACGAATGCCCGCCACCTGCGGGCCCTGGTTCTGCGGCGGGATGACCGTACCGGTTGTAAATTGGCTTTGGAACGTGGTCAACGGGTTGCCGGACAGGTCCTGAACGCTTGACGTTGCCGCCAAGGTGATAACTGTATTCGCGGGAAGGCTGCTCGGAGTTAACGTCACGGTACGGTTGTCGGTAGAAATTGACGGGGAAACATTCAGACTGGTGTCACCGGAAAAGAGTTGAATTGTCTGATTAGTCACGGTGTTTGGGTTGAGTGACTTGGAGAACGTCAGAACAACTGTCGGGTTTTGCCCGACGCCGGTGGTGCCGTTTGTTGGCGTCACAGAGAGGACAGTGAGAGGCGAGCTGTCGACCGCACTACCCGCGTTAAAGGTAGTCACCACATAGGCACTATCCGTGTTGCCGGCCAGGTCCTGCACCGCATCCTGGGTCCAGACCTGGATCGTCGCATTGGCCGGGTAGGGTGACAGGGGTGTAAAGGTTGCAGTGGCGCCGTTCACGGTCCAACTGCCGGCAATGCGGAGATACCCGTTCGACTGGTCCCTCACCAGGATGTTGTTCACCGTCGCGGGGTTGATCAAGCGCTGGAAAGTGATCACGATCTGCTGGCTGTTGTTGGAGAGCGTCGAGCCGTTGGCAGGGGTAACGGACGCGGCGTAAAAGGTGCCGGTAACCGCCGTGCCGGAGGCTGCGGTGGTAAAGGTGCTGACGGACGGTACCACGGCGTTGCCTTCCGGATCCTTGAACCCGGCTACCGTGACCGTGTAGGTTGTAGAGGGGGCGAGGCTCGCCGCCGGGATAAAGCTAAGCCCTTGGTTCCCGCCGGCAACGGTCACCGAACCGGGGACGCCGGTGCCTCCCGAGGAAACGGTGATCGCGTTCTGCCCGACCGTGGTCGGATCTATTGCCCCGGTCAGGACCACCTGGACCTCGGTGTTCACAGGTGCAGACGTGGTGGCGTTGGGGGGGCTGACCTGGGCAACGCTTGGCCCGGTGGTGATGGAGCCGCTGCCGGTGGTGAAACCATAGTACGTCGAGTTGATATAGTTACCGGCAAGGTCCGTGATATAGGGGCTTGCATAGTTCAGTAATACATAATACGTCGTGTTGGGTTGAAGTGGCTGTGCCGGTGTGAGTGTTGCGCTCAGGTTGTCCGGTGACACCGACGGCGTGGCGGCTACGATGGCATTGGTGGAATTGTCACGCAGGTAGAAGTTGGCGTTCGACACCGAGATGGCGCTGATCACCTTGCTGAAGTGGACTGTCGGCGTGATGTTGGTGCCGATTCCGATAGCGCCGGAGACAGGTTCGGTCGCCGTGACGGAACCATTGACGATGTCGCTCGACACTCCGGTCTGGAAACTGCTGGTATAGGGCTGGGCAATGACATGACCGGCGAAGTCCTGGATATTGGCTACGGTTACCAAGTAGGTGGTATTGGGCTGAAGCGGCGTCGCCGGGGTGATAATGAGCTGCTGATCTCCGTTGGAGAGCGAGGTGCCGGCCGGGATCTGCACCCCGACGGCAGTGATGGACACCTGCCCCAAGGAGGTCGGCTGGATCGGCTCGTTGAACTGCACCTGCACGGTAGCGTTGATCGGTATTTCCGTCAGACCGGCCGACGGGTTGATGCCGGTAACCGCCGGAATGGTCGTACTGGCGCTGGAGGCGGTGGTGAAGTAGATGTAGCCGGTTTGTAGCGGATTGCCGGTCAGATCCGTAATGGCGGAGGTCCAGTAGAAATAGAACTGCCGATCGATGGCAAGCGGTGCGCTGGGAACCAGCGTGGCCGTCCGTGCATCGGCGCTGATGGAGATGGTTGCGGAAACATTCTGGTTGCTCACCGTGTCATGCAGGTAGAAGGAGTTCGTGGTTATGGTGGAGGCCGCCATCTGCTTGCTGAACTGGATCACAACGGCTGTGTTGGTAGGTACGTTGAGCTGGTTGGCCGTTGGGCTGCTGTTTATCACCGTCGGCTGCGTGGTGTCGGGGGCAGCTCCGGTACTGAAGGTCGAGGTGGTGTTTGCCACGGCATTTCCTTCAGGGTCGGTGACGCCGTTAATGGTGACGGTCATCAGGGTGCTGGCCGGAAGTGGTGCCTGTGGTGTGAGGGTGACCACGGTGTTGGAAGCGTTGAAGCTTACGGACACCGGCACCACGGTCTGAGAGGCGCCGGTAAGCTGGACAGTGGAGCTGTTGACCGAGATCGGGTTGACGGGCGCGCTGAAAGTCACCACAACTAGTCCATTAACACCTACTCCTGTCACACCATTGGCAGGCGCAACGGAGAGTACAGTCGGAGGCGTGTTGTTGCTGGATGTCCCTACGTAGAAATAGGCACTCTCGCTTGGTGCGGCAATCCCGTCCGTGTTGGTGATGGTGCCGCCGCCGAAGTTATTCATCTGGAAGTAGTAATAGGTGCAGTCCGTGGATAGATTCGGCGATGGCGTGAACTGGACCACGTTGTTGCCACTTCCGGTCAGTGAGGCTGTTCCTGCCACGGCTTGGCCAGTGCAGGGATTATATACGCGTACACTGTTGGAGTTAACCGAAGAAGCCAACAGCGCCTGGTCGAACTCGTACTGGGGAATGACGTTCAGCGGCGCGGTAATGGTGGAGCTATAGAATACCGGGCTTGAAGCTATAAGTAGCGGCGCGGTCGATGCGGGGTTCCCCTGCATGGTGAACTGGCTGGAGAAGGCCTGAACCGCATTGCCGTAGATATCCTGGGCGGTCGACTGCAGTTGGATCTGCACCAGTGCGCCATAGCTAAATGGTGCGCTCGGTGTGAACTGGATCGCCTGGTTATTGGCCGTCAGCTTGATGGTGCCGCTCACCAGGACGCCGTTTTGGGAGACAAACAACGCGCCTGGCACGGTGGCCGGGTTCAGCGGGCTGTTGTTGGTGAAGAGGGTGATCACCCCGCCGGGGGCGATGTCCGTTGCGCCGGGGCCGGGCAGGATGGTGACCACCTGCGGAGTGGTGGTCGGTATGGCCGCCGCGGTTGTGAACTGGCTTTGGAACGGTTGCAAGGCGTTTCCCGAGAGATCCTGCACCGCCTGGGTAACGACGAGGGTGATCTGTGCCGCCGCCGGCAGGGTCTGGGTAAAGGTTACGCTCTGGTTATTGGACGAGAAGGTGAAACCGCCCGTTCCGATATATGTATCGCCATTGAAAAGCTGGACTGAATTGCTGTTCACCGTCCCCTGATTGATCGGCTTGGAGAAGCTCAGGGTAATGGGAGTATTCACGCCTATGCCGGTGGCGCCGCCTACGGGCGACACCGAGGTCACCACGGGTGCTGTCGTGTCGGCCGTGGCCGCCGCGGTGAAAACCGTGACTACATAGGCGCTATCGGTGTTGCCGGCAAGGTCCTGTACCGAATCCTGGGTCCAGACCTGGATTACGGCATTGGCCGGATAGGGGGACACAGGGGTAAAGGTGGCAGTGGCGCCGGAAACGGCCCAGGTGCCCGGGATGGTATAGTAGCCGGAAGATTCATTACGGACCATGATGTTGTTGGCCGTTGCCGGATTGATCGGGCGCTGGAAGGTGATGACCACCGGCTGGCTGTTGTTTGTTATGGTAGAGCCGTTCGCAGGGGTGACGGACGCAACGTAGAAGGTGCCGGAAAGAGCCACGGTAGAGGCACCGGTGCTAAAGCTGCTGGTGTACGGAGTTACGGCATTACCTTCCGGATCGCTGAATTCACCAACCGTTAGCGTGTAGGTAGTGGAGGGGGCGAGGGGTGCCGTTGGGACAAAGCTGAGCCCCTGGTTGCCGCTGGCAACGGTTAGCGTCCCGGCGACATTTACACCACCGGCCGAAAGGGTGATAGCGTTCGTTCCAACCGTGGTCGGGTCGATGACCCCGCTCAGCACCACGTTAATCTGGCTGTTCACCGGTGCTGCCGAAGTGCCGTTTGGCGGGCTTGCCAGGGTGACGCTGGGCCCCGTGGTGATGGCACCGCTGCCGGTTGTGAATCTTATGTAGTACGAGTTGAAATAGTTCCCGGCCAGGTCCAGAACGTAGGGATTGTTGTAGTTCAGGTAGAGAGTGTACTGGCTGTTGACCAAAAGCGGCTGCGCCGGGGTAAGCGTCGCGCTCAGGCGGTCCGGGGAGACCGACAGGGTTGCCGGGACGCTATGGCCGGAAACGTCGGAGATACGGAAATTGCTGGAGGTAATGGTCAACGGATCAACAATCTTACTGAAATGGACTGTCGGGGTGACGTTGATACCGACACCTGTCTCGGAGTTTACAGGATTGGTCGCGGTGACCGTGCCATTGACAGAGTCGGTTGCGCTGCCGGTGGTGAAGCTGAAGCTCCCTTGATTAGTCAGGGGATTGCCGCCATCATCCTGCAGGGCCTGGGTGTAGCTGACGGTATAGGTCGTTGCGGCCTGAAGCGCACTCCCTGGGGTGAAGGTGACCTGGCTGTAGTCAGGAGAGAAGCTGAAGGTGCCGGGTACCGTGGTGCCGGCGGTGGTGACGGTAAGACCGCTTGCCGGGGTAAACTGGTTGATCGGTTCGCTGAACTGCAGCACCACCTGGGTATTTTCCGGGACGTTAGTGTCCCCGTTCATCGGGCTCGTTGAGACCAGAGCAGGGCCCGTGACATCCGCGCTGTAACCGGTGGTGAAGTAGCTGTACTGGGTCGCCAACTGGTTGCCGCAGCTGTCCTTAAGCAGGTCCGTATTGTCGATGTTACCCCATTGCATGTAGTATTGGCGGTTTACGGCCAATAGCTGGCTCGGGGTAAGGGTAATGATGCGTCCGGAGGCGTCGACGGAGACGGAGGCGGCGACGTTGAGACCGGTGACGGTGTCATGGAGGATAAAGTCGGCACCATTCAGGGTGGTCCGGTCGATAGGTGCGTTGAATTCAACCTGTACCGCTGCGTTGAGCGGTACTCCGGTGGTGTTCGCCGCCGGATTGGTGCCGATCATGGTGGGAGCGGTCGTGCTGCAGTTGATCAGGGTGTAGCCGTTGACGGCGATCTCCTGCTCGCTATTGGTGGTAACCGTCACTGAATGAGGTCCGATGCTTGCGCCGCTTTGGATAGCAAGGGTTGCAGTGAAGCTGTTGGGGCCTGTCACGACGACCGGTCCCGGCTGTCCGGCACTCCCTCCGCCAACGCTGATGCCGGGGCCAAAGCTCGCCACGGTGGTCTGGTTCACCCAGTTGGTGAAGCTGCCGGTGACCGTAACGGTCGGAGAGGTGTTGGGGGCGCCGGTGTTGGGGGTAATGGAGGTGATTACCGGCGTTCCCGCGATCACGGTCAATTCCGTCTGAACCACCTGGGTACCGGTGGTGATGGTCACGGTATGCAGGCCAAGCGTGGCCGTGGAGCCGATCTGGATCGGGACCGAGGCCTGCAGGGGACCGTTGACGGTGACCGTGCCCACGGTGATGCCGCTACCAAAGGAGACCGTGGTCACCCCTTGGGTAAAGTTGGTGAAGGCACCATTGATGGTGATGGTGGGACTGGTCCCGGCGACGGCGTTGGTAGAGCTAAGCGTCACCGCGGGAATACCTGCAGCCACCTGGTAGGCGGCAGCACTGCTCGAAGCGATCTCCGACCCTGTGGTGAGGGTCACGGTGCGGTTACCCACCTGGGCTGTCGGGGCGATGGCTATGACGGCCGTAGCACTGGTGGGGCTTGCCACCGTCAGGGAGGTCACCGTGATCCCCTGGCCAAAGCTTGCACTCGTGTTCCCCTGCACCCAGTGGGTGTTCTGGCCGCCTAGGATGACCGAGTCGGCCGTATCGCCCTGATTGCCGCTGGCGGGGTTGACCGTGATGATCTGGGGGGTACCGGCGACGATGCTGAACCCGCCGGCAAGGGAGGCGACTTCGCCTCCGGTGCTGAGGGTCACCGCCTGGGCGCCGAGGCTTGCGTTAGCACCGATGGAGATGTTGACCGTCGCATGGGTGAGGTCGGTGACGGTCACCGCGTTGATGCCGATGTTCGGCCCGAAGTTGGCGCTGGTGACCCCCTGCTGGAAGTTGCTGTTCGAGCCGACCACGGCAACGGTCACCTGCTGCCCCTGGGCCCCCTGGTTGGGGAGGACCGAGGCAATGGCGGCAGACCCCTGCGTCACGTTAAAGCCATTGGTGAAGGATGCCACCTCACCACCGGTAGTCAGTGTGACTGTCCGCGAGCCAAGGGTTGTGGTTGGTGAAATCGTGATAGTAGCTGTCGCTGATGTAGAGGTGGAGACAGCGACGGAATTGACCGTTATTCCCGTCCCAAAGTACGCGGTCGTGGTTCCGTTTACAAAATGGGTATTCTGCCCGGTGATCAGGACGCTGATGGTCTGGTTCAGGGTACCGCTGTTGGGAACCAGGCTGCTTATGATCGGCTGAGTGTTGGTCAGGCTGAAATTCGCGGTTGCCTGCAACCCGTTGACGGTTGCCTGGACATTGTAGGAACCAAGTGTGCCATTGGCCGTGAAGGCAGAGGAAGTGGCCTGGCCCTGGGCGTTTGTAGTTGCCGTGGTTGTGGAGGTACCGTTGGCAAAGGTGCCGCTTTGGCCGCCGGCAGGGGCGGTGAAGGTGACGGTGATACCGTTTAGCAGATTGCCGCCCGAATCTTTGACCGTCGCAACAAACTGCTGGCCAAAAGCAGTATTAATCGTGGCACTCTGGTTGCTGCCACTGGTTGTAATGATGGCTGACGGCGTTCCGGGGGTGTTCGTAAGATTGAAGCTCGCCGGTGTCGCAACGCCTGCAACCGAGGCGGTGACGGTGTAACCGCCGACGGTCGGGTTAGCGGAGAATGAGGTAAATGCCTGGCCCTGGGAGTTGGTCGTTGCAGTAATAGAGGTAATGCCGCCAGTGAATAAACCGCTTGCGCCGCTGCCGGGAGCGGCAAAGGTTACCGTTACCCCATTGACAGGGTTGCCGCCCGAATCCGTCACGGTTGCCTGCAGATTGGTAGTAAAGGCGGTATTGATGATGGCGCTTTGCGGCGTGCCGGCCGTTGCGGTTATGTTGGCCGCAATTTGGGGAAGGTTGGTCAGGGCAAAGCTGGCCGGTGTCGCCGCTCCTGTTACAGAAGCGGTGACCGTATAACTTCCCGCTGTCGCATTAGCGGTAAAGAGTGCCGAGGTAGCAACACCCGACGCATTCGAGATCGCGGTCGTCACCCCGCCGGCAAAGGATCCGCTCGCCCCGCTGCCGGGGGCGGTGAAGGTCACTATTGCGCCATTAAGCGGGTTGCCGCCGGAATCCTTCACGGTCGCCTGCAGTTTTGTGGCAAAGGAGGTATTGATCGTAGCACTCTGCGGCGTGCCGGCAGTGGCGGTCACCGTCGGATTGGTTGCCGCAACGGTGGCAAAGCTGGAGGAGTACTTGGAAGCCAGCGAGTTGCCGGCCAGGTCGCTGACGCCCCCGGCCTGCAGGGCGATAGTGCAGCTGTTGTTGTATGAGAGCGGGTTGGCCGGAGTAAAGGTGAAGCCGTTGGAACCGTTCAAAGCGAAGCTGCCGGCCAGTGCGCCGTTACCGCAGTTGAGGCTGAAGTTCCCGCTGTTCACCGTGCCGGAGTTGATGGCCTTGCTGAAGGTGACGCTGACGGTTGTAGTAAGTGAAACCCCTGTAGCGCCGGCCGTCGGGGTCACCGAGACGACTGTCGGCGGTGTGGAGTCCTCGGCAACGGCAAGGAGAGTGCCGTTCTTGTCCACGGTGGTTACGGGGGAGACATTGCCGAAGGCGTCGGTGTCCGTTACCGTAAAGTCGTTCGCCGCGTTCGGATTGAGGCTTACCAGTGCGCTGAAGAGACCGTTGGAGTTAACGGTTGCCGTCGCCGGGGCAGCACCTCCGGTGATGGTGACCGTCGAGCCTGCCTGGGCCGTACCGCTAACCTGGATGCTGGCCAGGTCGGTAAGCGCAGGCAGCGGATTCACCAGCGGTGCGCTGGGGGGGGTTACGCTCGGCTGGGCGGTGCTGAAGCCAAGGAGCAGCACCCCGTTTGCCGGGGCTTGCAGCGCGTCACCGCAGCTGTCCTTCAGGGAGTTAGTCAAACGGATGGTGATCGGCTGCCCCGCCGGGAGGTTTCCGGTGGGGGTATAGGTGAAGGTTTGGAACAGGCCCGAGAAGGAGGCCGAGCCGGGGACCACGGTCCCGCCGACCACGTCTCCGTTGACGACCGTCCCACCCGAGAGCACCACGAAGCTGCTGGTGAGCGGGGTCGCCTGGTTGAAGCTGAAGGTGGTCGGGTCCATCGGCTGGCTGAAGTTGATGACAATCGGCTGGTTCACCGGCTGACCGCTCGACCCGTTTGCCGGCTGGCCGAGGGTCGCCGTCTGGGTGGCCCCGGAACAGACGGTTGTCGTGCTGGCTGTCCACTGGTAGCTGTTCGCCATGGTGACGCTGGGGATGTTGCTGTTGCAGATCCCGGCGCTCCCTCCTACCAGGGTGGCCCGGTAGGTGGCGTTACTGTCCAGGAAGAACTGGCTTGCAGACCCGGTCACTGAAGCGGGGAGCCCCAGACGGAGCACGGCGATGCTGGTGTTGCCGGACACGCCGGCGGTGACGGTGAGGTCGGTCGGGATGTGACGCACCGGGTTCCCCTGGGTGTCGAGCTCCTCCACGTAGAAGGTGCCGGCGCTGGCCAGGCTGGCTGAGAGCACCTGGATCCCTTTGCTGGCATCGTTGGGGTCGATCGGCCCCGTCACGACGTTGGTCCAGGTGTCGGGGCTAAGGCACCCCGCCTGTGGGGTGAGGATCGCCATGAACGAGGAGGTCACCGGCAGGTTCGGGTGGTTGTTCAGGGGGTTGATCGCCATTATGGTTGGCGGCGCGTTCGCCGGAGGGAAGACGAAATCGGCCGGTATGCTGTTGGCGATGCTGCAACTGCCGAGACCGGTGTCCACGTTGAGGGTCACGTTCTGGCTGGTAACCGCCTGGCATGCGATGACCTTTCCGGTCAGCAGCGATTTGACCTGGAACGCCTGGGTAATGGTCTGCCCCGGCTGGATGTTGCCCAGATTGACGCTGGTTGATGAACCCGGCAACGGATTGCCGTTTTGGTCCACCAGCACCGACCCCTGGCCGACCAGGAGATCGAGGCTTGAGTAGAGGGCCGGCACCGGAGATGTATCGGTGACCGAGACGGTCAAGGTGTAAATCTGGCCGGCTGTCACGTCATTGGCGCTTGAGCTGGGATTACCCGGATAGCTCACCGTGATTGCCAGATTGGGCGGGCCGTACACCTGGACGCTGGTGCTTGCTGAACCGCTGACCGGGAAGGGGGCGGTGAGCCCGCCGCCGGAGAGGAATCCCTGGAAGTCGACCGCGACCGGATAGGTGCCGATACCGTCGCCCCGGACAATGAACTGGCCGACGCCGGTCTGCTGCGGGGCGATGGTGCCGAGGTTTACGCTGCCAACCGCGCTGGTGCTGCTGATGTCAGCAACGTTGGTGCCAAGCCCTGCGTTCACCGGGGTAAGGCCGGAAGGGACGTCGATGTTGGCAACCATGTCGGTCAGGTTGAAGTCGCTGGTGGTGTTCTGGATGGCCAGGGTGACCTGGAAGAACTCCTTCAGGGTCTTCACCTGCCCGTCGATCACGATCACCCCGGGGATGGTTTCACCGGTTGGAGTGGTGATCACCACCACCTGGGTGGTGCCGCTACCAGTGTCAACGACGCCACCGCCGCCACCGCCGCCGCCACCGCCGCCGCCACCGCCGCTTTCGCTGCTACTGGCGAAATTGCCGTAACTCACCGAGCCCGGGGTCGAGTTGACCACGACCGGCTGGCTGATGGTGACCGGGAACTGGCCGATGGTCAACACGATGGTGAACATCGAGACGTTGAAGTTGGACGGGTCGTTCAGGTTGATGACCCCGTTATTTACCAAGGTGGTGATTTCGGTCGGAGTGAGAGGGCGCGAGGAGGCGGTTGCAATCAGTACCGAGGAGGGATTGATCTGAGTCACCTGCACCGGCGTCGCCGTGACCACCACGCCGTTTGTTGTGTTGGTCCCCGTGGCGGTCAGCGTGTTGGTTGTATTTGGCTGCAGCGGAACCGTAATGCAGAAGGAGGTCTGGGTCAAGCCCAGTTGGAGGGAAGCAGCCCCCGAACCGCCGCCGATCTGCACATAGTTGCCGGCAGGGGCCGTACCGCAGACGGAGATGGTGGAGAATACGGTGGCGGACGGCAGCGGCGGGGTGATCACAATGGAGCCGGCGTTCCCGGTGTTCTTCGACGCCGGGGTCCCGGTCATCGGATTCAGGCTGTTGGTGCCCCGGGTCACGTTGACGGTCAGGGCGATGATGCCGTCCTTGAGCCCGCAGGCGGCCACCCCGCTGAAGTTTGCCGTGCCGCTTCCCTGGCTGGCGTTGGCGGAGCCGCTCACCACCGAAGCACCAGTCTGATCGGTGAGGGTGACCGTAAAGGTGTCGCTCCCCAGCGAACCGGGGCCGAAGGTTGCCACCCCTGCCACGGCGGGGCAGGAGGCGGCCGTGATCTGGTTTACCGTAGTGCCGTTCACCACCTGGGCACCGAGCACGGTAAGTGTCTGCTGCTGGACCGGGGCGACCGAGTTGCCGCTCAGGGCGATGGGGAGGCTCGGCCGGTTCGGGTCGTTGGAGACCAGGGTCAAGGTCCCGCCCAGGGTCGTGCCGCCGGTCCCGCTACCAGGGGTAAACTGTAGCCCCAGGGATACCGGCTGGCCGGAGGTAACCGTCAGGGGGAGTGCCGGGGCACCGTTTTGGCCCCAGCCGAACCCCGCGCCGCTGATGGTTGCACCGGTAATGACGAGCGGAGCGCTCTGACTCACATCGGAGACGGTAACGCTGTTCGCCGATGTCTGCCCGATCATGACGGAGCCGAACTGGACGGCTGACGGCGCGCTGATGCCGGGGGTACCGGCCACTGCGGTCCCGGTGCCGGTGACTGTCACCTGTGCCGGCGCTACTCCGGGACTGGAACTGGAGACCGTGACGCTCCCGGTGTAAAGCACAGGGTTGGTGGGGGCGAAGCCGATGGCTACCGTGCGTGAGGCGCCGGGGTCGATGCTGAAGCTTGTCGGCGGGTAGACGCTGAAAGGTGCGCCGCTCGAGGTGATGTTGGAGATTGCCAGGCTGGAGTTCCCTGTGTTGCTGATGGTAAGAGACTGGCTCGTCGTAGTGCCGACCGGGATGCTGCCCAGGGAAAGCGGAGAGGGGACACTTAGGACTGGAGCCTGCTGGGCCGCCCATTGGGCGTATAGCGTGGTGGCGGCCCCGATGGCGAAGGTCGCACCCGCTGCGTAGCTCGTGCCGCTGCCGTTGGCCGCGGTGTTCCAGCCGGCGAAGGTGAAGCCGGTATTAACCAGCGTGCCGGCGCCCAATACGGTTACCGTGCTGCCCGAGACGTACGGGCTGTTGGGGTCAACCGGAGCGGTACCGCCGGTAGTGCCGTTGCCGCTGTAGGTGACGCTATAGGTCGGCAGCGCCGTCCATTGGGCGTACAGCGTGGTGGCGGCCCCGATGGCGAAGGTCGCACCTGCTGCGTAGCTCGTGCCGCTGCCGTTGGCCGCGGTGTTCCAGCCGGCGAAGGTGAAGCCGCTCTTGACCAGCGTGCCGGCGCCCAATACGGTTACCGTGCTGCCCGAGACGTACGGGCTGTTGGGGTCAACCGGAGCGGTACCACCGGTAGTGCCGTTGCCGTTGTAGGTGATGCTATAGGTCGGCAGCGCCGTCCATTGGGCGTACAGCGTGGTGGCGGCCCCGATGGCGAAGGTCGCACCCGCTGCGTAGCTCGTGCCGCTGCCGTTGGCCGCGGTGTTCCAGCCGGCGAAGGTAAAGCCGCTCTTGACCAGCGTGCCGGCGCCCAATACGGTTACCGTGCTGCCCGAGACGTACGGGCTGTTGGGGTCAACCGGAGCGATACCGCCGGTAGTGCCGTTGCCGTTGTAGGTGACGCTATAGGTCGGCAGCGCCGTCCATTGGGCGTACAGCGTGGTGGCGGCCCCGATGGCGAAGGTCGCACCTGCCGCGTAGCTCGTGCCGCTGCCGTTGGCCGCAGTGTTCCAGCCGGCAAAGGTGAAGCCGGTCTTAAACAGCGTACCGGCGCCCAATACGGTCACCGTGCTGCCCGAGACGTACGGGCTGCCGGGGTCAACCGGAGCGGTACCGCCGGTAGTGCCGTTGCCGTTGTAGGTGACGCTATAGGTCGGCAGCGCCGACCAAACGGCGTACAGCGGT
>Ga0326728_10002692_pt1 | contig 58080 bp, 52 predicted proteins | sample MB3enrmetagenome_FD_207602 | JGI IMG/M metagenome (GOLD analysis project Ga0326728, IMG submission 207602) | Lab enriched peat soil microbial communities from McLean, Ithaca, NY, United States - MB31MN | ecosystem: Environmental > Terrestrial > Soil > Wetlands > Peat | place: USA: New York... | reverse complement strand
CCCGTCGCACGCCACGCATCTGCTCATCCGTATAGGAGGCATAGGGCCCGCTTCGGGCGCTGCCGCCGCCGTTGGTGCAGGTCACCCCGCCGAACCATTCGGTCTGACCATGGTAGCAGGCGAGGATCCCGTGAAAGGCCATGAACTCCAGGTCGTCCTGATGGGCTCCGATCCCCAGATGCGTGATGCGCTGGAGCGCTTCCGCCGCCGCCGCACCGTCCGGAACAAAGACCTCCGCCGTCGCGTTGTGCAGTTTCATCATTCTTGCCTCGAAATGGCGGGCAAACTGGCGGCGGCCACGGCCTGGCCAACCCGTCGGCTCTTTTCGTCAGGCACATGCAACCGCACCCGCTCGTCCAGTCCGGGAAACTCCAGCCGCAATACCTCCCCTGCTTTCGCCAGCAAAAGTGTACCACCCGCGCCAGTCATCACGCGACCCAGAACCAGCACGTGCTCAAAATCATAGAATTCGGCGTACTGCGCAATGGCGTAGCCCAGGTACACCCCAATGGTCTCGTAGATCGCGGCGGCCCGCCGGTCCCCCTTGGTCATCAGCGCCTGCACTTCCAAGAGCCGCTCCGGCAGGCCCATCTCGTTGGGCAACTCGATCCCGGCGGCCGGCAACAGCCTGTGGACGGCTTGTTGCGAAAAGTACAACGCGCCGACCCCGCAGTCGCCCGACCATTCATCGGTGGCCGCTTGGGGATTGTAGTCCACCGGCGCGAACGCCAGTTCGTTGAGCCAACCGGTCATCCGCCCTCTTGGATCAAGATACCCCGCCGCCTGGCTAGACCCCATGGCGATGCCGAGGACGCCCTTGACTCCAACCGACAGCGCGCCGGCTAGCGCCGTCACATCCCCATCGTTGGCCACCTCCACGGGCACGCCCCACTGCTGCTGCAACCGCCGGAAGATGTTCCTCGCTTCACCAAACCGTTCGACAGGCACCGAACGGAACAACGAGGCCACGCAGATCTGGTTGTCCACAACCACGCCAGCTGTGCTGCCACCGATCGCGTCGACTTGGGGCAGATAACGGGCGGCCTGCGCAATCCCTTCATTGAGTTTCGTGAAATGATAGCCGGGATCAACCTGGTTCTTCGGGTCCCAAGGAAACTCGTTGCTGTACACCACGACCCCGTCCTTGACTGCGGCAACCTTGTAGTCGCTGGCGCCAAGATCGAAGCCGATGCGACAGCCATCCAAATGGCTGCCCCTGAAGGAAGCGGCTTCTCGTTCCGCAGGCACGCCGTCGGCCTCCATCACCGCCACCTCGAACCCCCGCTCGTACACCCGACTCATCAGGTCAGCGTCGAACCCACGCTCGCTATCCCTGGCGTAGCACCTCCGCAGGTGCAATCCAAGCGGGAGCGGGCCGCCAAAGTGAATCTTCCATCCGCCGCGCACCCAGAGCAGGAATTTCATAATGCGTTCGACATATCGGAATGTGTCGGCGCGATCATCACTGTCCACAATGGTTTCGCATCGGGACAGCAACCCTTTCTCCCGCTCGAGACCGATCACCACGCGAGCAGGAATGCGAAGGCTTTGCTGGTAGCGGCGATTCTCAAGAACGGCCGGACAAAACTCGGGGTCGAGGGGGGCAGCGACACGTGGTTTGGGATATCTCGTTGGATTCATTGTCAATCATCCAAAGCACCGCGTTTGATTGGATCATGGCACCAGCCGCACGCGGTAGTAACGGGATGGGGTATTCGTTGCCGCCCCGATATCCGTGTAATTGGTGACGGTACCAACGGTGTTGGTCACGGTGAAGATGTCAGTGAAGCTATTCGTGGAGAAATTCCCGCTCCCGTCGCCCGGGATCACCTGTAGGGCGTTTGTCTTGCCACTTCCCATCGTCCACGTGACGAGCAGATTGGTGCCCGTGCTGACAATGCTGGTGATCCGAAACGCGGACGCCGGGTTCGTTGGATTCGTGCCGGCCAGATAATCCTGCAAATTCGAGAAGCCGGAACCGTCAGCGTCACAAGCCGCGCAAGACATGTTATTGGTGAATATACCGTCGAGGTTACCGATCGGCTGGTTGGCGAAGTACATTGCGCGCCACCAATTGGGAATGCCGTCTCCCACACTGTCCAGATTGGGATTGGCTGAAACCAAGCGGTATGCCAACCACGTTCCACCTCCGCCGATCTGCAGGGCAGTACGCGGATAGGTGTCTTCGAGCGTGCCGCCGACCGATTGATTGTCGTCCAGGAAAAAGACCTTAAACACTTCGGGCTTCCCGATCCACGCCCGCGGCAACGACAACTCCACATTGCTGCCGCTGGTTGCGTACGTCGCCACGCCAACCGAGCTCCAACTCCAATCCGTGCCTGAAGTTCCGGTGAAGCGATACAGGGTCGCCCCCTGCAGGAGGTATTCGGCGCCGATGGGGAAATTGTTGGCCCCGCCGTAGAAGCCCGTGTTGCGATTGTCATCGACATCGAAATAAAGATTGTAGGCCGCGTTCAGTCCGTTCGTTGTGAGACCGTAGTTTTGGTACGCCACATACAGATTGGTTGGGTCATTGGCCAACCACACCTGTGCGAGATCCACCTTGTTGCTGGACGTGATCGTCACTGCCTGAGATTGCTGACCGAACGACGTCAGCGACGACCAATCCGACAGATTTCCGTTGACGACGATCGCTCCGGCGGCGACGGGATTCGATACCTCGGTGACCCGGTAGACGCGATAACCCCCACCGTCGCTTGCGGTTAACGCATTGACGGGGTCTAAATCCTGAGCGCTTCCACCATAGGCCGTGTTGTCTCCCAGGAAAAACAGCCGCACCAGAGATGGATAGGGATTGCCAAGCCAGGCGCGCGGCAGCGAAAACTCGACATTGCTGGCGCCGACAGCCCACGTCGCCACGCCGACCTCACTCCAGCTCCAATCGGTGCCATTGGTACCCGTGTACTCGTACAGCGTCGCCCCCTGCAATAAATAGTCGGCGCTGATGGGGAAGTTCCCGCTGCTGCCGCGATACCCGGTCACGCCATCACTATCGACATCGAGATAGAGGTTATAGGCCTCACCCAAATCGTTGCTCGCGACCGGGCCGTAGTTCTGATAGGCAATGTAGAAGTTCGTGAGATCGTGCGCCATCCAGATCTGGGTCAGATCAAGCTTGTTGACGGTCGTGATCGGAAAGTCTGCGGGGTCGACTCCAAAGGAAGTTAACCAAGTCCAGTTGGTCAGATTGCCACCCACGATTACGCTCCCGGAATTCACCGGGTTGGCGACATCCGGAAACTGGTAGGTCACGAACATTCCCCCGCCGCCAGTCTGCAACGCGCCGCTTGGATACTGGGCCTGCCAGGTTCCCCCGGGAAAAACGGTGTTGTCATCGAAGAAAAACAGGTTGATCTGTGTCGGGTTCCCGAGCCACATCCGTGGCAGGGAAAGCTCCGCGTTGCTTTGCGCCACGGCGGAGTCCGCAAGTCCCACCGCCGTCCAATTCCAGTCGGTTCCCGTGCTGCCCGTATACCGATAAAGGGTGGCCCCCTGCAGCAAATAGTCCGCGCCGATGGGGAAATTGTTGGCCCCGCCCCGGTAGCCGGTCGAGCGATTGCTGTCGGTGTCCAGATACAAATTTCCGGCAGCATTCAACCCGTTTGTCAGGGGACCGTGGTTCTGATAGGCCACATAGAGGTTTGTGGCGTCATGAGCCAGCCACAGTTGCGCCAGGTCCACAGGGTTGGTCGTGCTGGTTATGAAATCCGGGGCCTGCTGGCCGAACGACGCGAGTGAGGTCCAGTCGGACAGGTTCCCATCAACAACGATGTCGCCGGAGAGGATGGCATTGTACAGAGAATCGACCACGGTGATCGACAATGTGACCGTGTTCGTATCCTCGTGCGACGGGGTGGCGCTGTCCTGGGCCCGCACACGGAAATAGTAGGTCCCGATTGAAAGGCCAGGGATGGTGTACTGGTTGGCCGAATACGTGGTGGGGTCCGTCGACCAGCCGTCCCCAATCTGGTAGACCACGTTGCTATAGGCCGTATAGGTGGAGAACAGCACATTGGTGCTCTGGTAGATGTTATATTTCACGGGCGGGGTTTGATCCATGGCCACATCCCAAGTAACCACGACATCGCCGGGAACCGTTCCGGCCGTGACCGATTGGACGCCCACACGGGGCGGAGTGGGATTGGAGGAGAGGGTGCCGTCGTTTGGACAGGCTGTGCTCTCACCCGTTTGGGGCAATGTGCCCGTGCTGCTCCAGACCGGCGCCGACGTGTCGACCGACCGAGGATGGCTCAGGGCATAGGTTCCAATCGTGTCGAGGCTGCCATCGGGACAAAGGTATTCCACCCAACCGTTGGAGCAGACGGTTTGGTTCATGGCGAACTCATAGAGGTTCGTCCCGCGATTCATCTGGTAATCGAGACTGAACATGGTGAAGCCATCGGGACGGTTCGCTTCGGCATTGATTTTGGGCGCGTAATCGTACTTGTCGTCATTGACATACGGGTTCAGATTCGTGTCACAGGTGGAACTGTCGAGCATGTAACTTTCGAACAGGCCGGCATGGATATACGGGCGGATCGTGTAGGCGTATGGCTGGACATTGAACGTGGAGTTCACCACCAGCGGGTTGTAGAAAAACAATCCGCGATTCGCGAAAACGACCTTGTTTGTGTATGTATTGTAAATGTACGCCACCGTCGCTTGCATAGCCGGCGCGGCCCACGGGTACGAGCCGACGCCAGTAAACGGTCCTGCGGTATCCAGCGTGTCGAGGAAGAAGCCGTTCATTCCAAAATTATCATTTGGCGACATATCAGAATCGCTGGTGCGGGCCCCGGCGATCTGCGCCAACCCTGCCACGAACATATTCGAGAGGACCGTTCCCGGCACGCCGCCGCTTCGTTGTGTGTTGAGCACCCACTGCCAATACGCATTCGGATAAACATATGCGCCGCCAAAGGTCCCATCGGTATCGACGTGTCCGTTATTCTGCATGACATACACGGTATTGGACCACGTCTGATCGACATAGTAGGACGCAACATTCTTGTTCTCGTTGGTGATGGTCGCGGTTCCGTTGGTCGTGCAGTAGGAGGGGCCGGTGCCGTCGCCCTTGATGATGGGTGTGCCCGGCATCTGCTCGCCGATGCTGATGTAGCCCAGCACGTACTTCACGCCGTTGCTCTGTAAATAAGCAACCACAGCGGGGGTCACCGAAGACGCGTTTGGAGAGAGGACGACGACGTCAAACTGTGACATAACCTGTAGATTGCTTGTGCTGAAGTCGCTGCCGTAATACTGCAGGTACCTACTCAACGAGGTGATGTTTGCCAGTCGTGTCGCCGCCCGCGCCGGTGATGCGGCTACGACCAGCGTCACGAGCACGACCGTGGATATGTAGCCAAGCCTCGATCTCCTTACCGGACGAATCGGCCCGAGCATAAACACACTGAATCCCTTTCGCATTTGATTGGCTGCTTGTTGTCGAGGCCCTTCACAGCGACCCGACAAGGCAACGATATGTTGTCATGATTAAACGATTTATCATGGATTCTCCGCTGCGTCAACAAGAAACTCACTGTTGCCGGGAAAGGAGCATTGTCCAACAGACTAACAACGTGCTGGTCACGTGGACGACGGTTGGCGGGCATAGCTACGTGCTGCAGACGAACGCCCCCGCCGAACGGCAGCTACATAAATGATTTCGCAGACTTCAGCCCTCTGGTTACCGTGCCGGGCTCCGGGGAATCGACAACCAACTATCTCGACATTGACGGCGCCAGGAACATTCCCCCGCGCTTCTACCTTGTACGCTTGGGGCCTAAAAAGCTCTCTCGATATTTGCGCGTTACGCTAATGGCCGGTGCGATGGGTAATAATTCCATGCCGCCGGTATCGCGTCCGTGAGTTCTGACCAAAAAAGACGTCAAGCGAATTGTGGCCTAACAGTGACAGAACAGTGGCAGAATTCTGGGAGAATAGTGGTGGCTAGGGTCAGAATCGAACTGACGACACCTGCATTTTCAGTGCAGTGCTCTACCAACTGAGCTACCTAGCCACCGGAAATTTCCTGGCGCGAAGCGGCCTTTATGTCTATCGCACACGCGATAGAGTGTCAAGGTCGCGGGTCAACTTGTCCCAACCCACCGTCCGGTGTCACACCGTCACCTGGTCAAAGTGGCACAAACCGCCAACTCCATCGACCCCGCCTGTTTCAGAAACTCTTGATTGAGCGCAGGTTACCAATACTCACCTGACACCGGCACAACCAGTGCTAAATGGTTTTTCGTCGCGAATGTGAAGACAAGAAATGGAGGTGTTTGATATGGCACTGATTCGGTGGAGTCCCAGAAGGGATCTGTGGGATCCGTTTACCGGTCTCGCCGAGATTCAGGACGAGGTGAACCGATTGTTCGACGCGTCCCTGCGTCGTCACGGTGGGTTTGACGGCGTGTTCAGCCCGGCCCTCGACGTGGTGGTCGAAAAGGACAACGTTCTCGTCAAAGCCGACCTGCCCGGGTTGGGCAAGGATGACATCTCGGTGACGCTGCAAGACAACCATCTCACCATCAAGGGCGAGAAGAAGCACGAAGTCGAGCAGAAGGAAGCCAACTACTTCCTGAGCGAGCGCGTGCACGGTTCGTTCACGCGGACCATCGAGTTGCCGGTCGCAGTCGATGCGGCCAGAATCGAGGCCCGCTTCAAGGACGGCGTCCTGCACGTAACGCTCCCGAAGACCGAGCAAGCCAAGCCGAAGCAGATCGAAGTCAAGGTCAGCTAACGGCCAAAGGCATTACACGCTGGGGCTGGGCCCGTTGACGGGCTCAGCCTTCGCGCTTTCGGCAGATGGATGGAGCAACGCCGACACTTCTTCCTGCACTCGTGCGAGTTGATCCAACCGCAATTTCGGATCGGGAATGGTGAACGATTCGCCCGTGCGCGCGTGCTCGTAAACCAGCACTTCCGCGCCGCTCTCTTCATGCACTGTGTCGCGGTGTTTCAAAATTCGCTTCCGCTCCAGCATCACCGCCAGAATATACCGCGCCGACTCGTGGGAAGGATCAGTAGACTTCACCAGTTTCCTCAGCAGCGTCTCCGCGGTCTCCTTCTGAATTGCTTCGGGTGCCGGCGGCGGCGGCAATTTGTATTCCCCCTGCCAGTAGGAAATGACACCGTCCCGTCCGGCGCTCGCAAAACAGGTCGCGCACAAGTCACGCCGCGTGTACCCCGACGTGCCTACATTGAGCAGCGTGTGGTACGTCTCTTTGTCCACGAACGGCCGTTGACAGGCAGTACATGCGTCCGCGCGAGATTGAATGTCCCATTCAGTCATTTTTGTTGCGAAATCTGCCCGTGATTATAAGATGCACTTGATTGTTTGTCACGTTTCGGATGGATTTCTTAATGAGGAGGGGATTTTTCTGTTTCGTGTTGCTCGCCGCGCTGGCCTTTGGCTGCGGCCGCAAAGCCACGGGCAAAAACGAGTTTGCCCGGGGCCTCGCCGAATACAAGGATGGCAAGTATGACAAAGCGGCCGCCGACTTCGAGCGCGCGCTTTCGTCCATGCAAACCAACGCGCTCGCGCTCAATTTTCTCGGCGTGTGCCGCCTCCAACAGGGCGAGACCGCCGCCGGACTCAGAAACCTTCAGGACGCGGTGCGCCTTGACCCCAATTACATCCCCGCACGCTACAATCTCGCCCTGGCGCAACTCGATCGGGGACAAGGACAGGACGCCGTGGCCAACCTTCGACAGGTGGTCCAAAGCAGCGCCGCCCCGGCCGATTCGTACTACCAACTCGGTCTGGCCTACATGCGCGTCTCCGCGTGGAGTCAGGCTGATGAAGTTTTGAAACATTATCTGCAAGGCAACCCGAATCCTGCCGAGACACTCAACTGCCTCGGCATCGTCGCTGCCCGCAAACGCGACTTCGGCGCGGCCAAACGTTGGTTCGAGCAATGCATCACAGCCGAGCCCGGATTCGCCACCGCCTATCTGAACCTCGCCAATCTCGAAAACCAGCAACTCGGCCAGAAGAAGGAAGCGCTCGCGCATTACGAGACGTATATCGACCTGTTTTCCAAGACCCAACCCCGCGAGGACGTCCACCTCGCCATGCTTCAGGTCCGCCAGGAATTGGCCGCGACGGGAAAACAAGCCGCGCGCGCACCCGAACCACCGCCAGCACCGACTCCGGCCCCGCCACCGCCCAAACCAGTCGCGCCGCCACCGCAAGTTGCCGCGCCCAAACCGGCCCCGCCGGCTCCGTCGGCTCCGTCAACGATTGTCACCGCGACCGTGGTTTCCGCAACACCGCCTGCGCCCCCTCCTCCTCCGCCGCCACCGCCCAGAAAAGTGCGCACGCCCATCGCCGCTCGGACGCTGAAGCCGGGCAATCGAACCAAAGCGCTGGTTCTTTTCAATAACGCCGCCAATTTGCAACGCCAGGACAAGGTCGCCGATGCGATCTCCGAATACACAAAAGCCATCGCCACCGATCCGTCGTTTCCCAAGGCCTATTACAACCTGGCCATCGCCTACGGCAGCATCGGACAGACCGAGCGTGCCCTGGACAACTACGAACTCGCGCTCATGGCCGATCCCAACTACGTCGACGCTCGATTCAACTACGCTCTCCTGCTGCAATCGCAAGGCTTCACCGACGACGCCATCGCGCAATACAAGAAGATCCTCGCCGCCAATCCGAACGACCCTTCCACACATCTGTCGCTCGGCGGCTTGTATGCCCGCGACCGCGCCACCTACGCCGAAGCCCGCGACCACTATCAATCATTTCTGAAACTCGCGCCGAACTCACTCCTCGCCCGCGACATCCGCCGCTGGCTCGACCAAAACCCCTGACCCAAAAAGGCGGCGCAAGCTGCCTGCCCCGAATCCCTTTCGGGGTCCCTGCTTGCGGCTTTTAAGTCCCCCGGCCCCCAAAACGAAGCCATGCGCAAAACGGCACACTCCGACTTCTAACATATTGTCCCTCAAGCCAATCCAAACCATCCAACACTCCAAAACATTGGCGATTATGCACTTGACGACACCTGTGGGATATGCTAGGTTTTAGGCATGAAAACGAAGAACAAAGCAGGCGACTTAACGCTGATGCAAATGATGCAGCGGTACTCGACGGAAGAGAGCGCCCGTCAGTATTTCGAGCGGCTGCAATGGCCTAACGGCCCGGTTTGCCCGCACTGCGGCAATGCGGACGGCAAGCGTATCTGGAAACTCACCCCGAACCCGGAGAAGAGAATCCGGCCCGGCCTGTATAAGTGCGGGGCGTGCCGAGAAGATTTCAGCGTCACCGTAAACACAATCATGGAGCGGTCGCACATCCCCCTGCACAAATGGCTTCTGGCTTTCTATATGATGGGCGCGAGCAAGACCCAAATCAGCGCCAACCAATTGATGCGGCATCTTGAACTTGGTTCCTACCGTTCGGCGTGGTTCCTTTGTCATCGAATCCGGTTCGCTTTGAAAGACATGATGCCAACTGACCAACTCAGCGGCACCGTGGAAGCGGACGAAACTTGGATTGGTGGCCGCGTGCGTGGTCGCGGTCGCCGCTACATCGGAAACAAAACCACGGTGGTTTCCCTCGTAGAGCGCGGGGGCCGCGTTCGCTCACAAGTGCTCGACATGGTATCGGGCCGGGTGCTCACCTACCTACTACGGAAAAACGTTGCCGCAACATCCCACTTGAACACGGACGAATCGGGCCTGTATAGTAAATCAGGCAAGCATTTTGCCTCACATGACACAGTGAACCACGGCGCGGAAGAGTACGTGCGGCATGACGGCACAACTGGACGCCTCGCGACAACGAACACCGCCGAAGGATTTTTCGGCAACACGAAGCGGTCTATTGACGGTACGCATCACCACGTCAGCCGTAAATACCTGCCGCTCTATCTGGCGGAATTCGATCACAAATACAATACCCGCAAGGACAGCGACGGCGAACGCACCGAAAACGGAATCCGGCGCATCGCCGGCAAACGGCTGATGTTGCGAGCGCCGGTCGCGAGAAGCAAAGGGCAATAATGCCACGTAAAGCCAGAGACAGCGAAGTAGACGCCTACATTTTCATCAAAGAGAATTTGCGGGCATTGGGTTGGGACACCCGCAACCCCGAACGGTCGGATAGTGGGCAGGTGTATACGCAGAACGAATGTCTTGCGAACCCTGAGATTCATCGGCTTCTCGGTCAGGAAAGACCGGAGAACATAGTCAGGGTCAACGATGAGGTTCTTTGGGTCATTGAGGCAAAACGATCTCACGCCGAATTGACGACCGCCATCCGAGAGGGAGAGGAATATGCGGAGAAACTGAATCGGAGCCGCTCATTCAAGACAAAATTCATTTCCGGGGTCGCTGGCAACGCGACCGATTCTTTCCTTGTGCGGACTCTCTACCGCACGAACGGACACTACAATCCGGTTGTAATGAATGGCGTGGAAACATCCGGGTTGTTATCGCCCGACGTTTGCCGGACGATTCTCGAAAAGAACAATCCCGAAATTGCCAATCCGCCGATAGACGAGAAGTTGTTTTACGACCGCGCCACGGTCATAAACGAAATTCTGCATTTGGGGGCCGTCAACCCGCACCATCGGGCAAGCGTCATGGCCGCATTGCTATTGTCGATGCTCAGTGATACCGGGCCGAACATTCAGGAGAGAAACCCCGACATATTGATTAGTGATATTAACGCACGGGTCAAGAGCGTTCTCCGCGATCAAGGCAAGGTCGAGTTCGCGCCGTTTATGAATATCCCGCTCCCGGCGTCGAAGGACAATCACATCAAGTTCCGTCAAGCGTTGGTCGATACGATTCAGGAGCTTCGCAACCTGAATATCCGGTCCGCCATGAATTCTGGGGCCGATTGGTTGGGCGCGTTCTATGAGGTCTTTTTGAAGTACGCGAACTGGGCGCAGGATTTAGGAATCGTCCTCACTCCACGCCACATGACCAAGTTTGCCGTGGACGTTATCGGCTTCACGCATCGGGACGTTGGCCTTGACCCGACGTGCGGGACAGGCGGATTTCTGGTCGCTGCGTTCGATTCGGTCAAAAAGACCTGTACCAAGGCACAGCTTGAACGATTCAGGAATGAGAATCTTTGGGGGATTGACCAAGAATCGGCAGTTGTCGCGCTGGCCGTGGTCAACATGATCTTCCGTGGTGACGGCAAGAACAACATTATCGAGGGTGACTGTTTCAAGAAGAATGTCGTGAGGCAGCCGGATGGCAAACTAAAGTATTCAGACGCCGCGCCCGACGAAACACAACTGGCAGTCACCCGCGTTTTGATGAATCCGCCGTTTGCGTTGCGACGAAGCAACGAGAAGGAATACAACTTCGTAGACCACGCACTAAAGCAGATGGAAAACGGCGGCCTGCTATTCTCGGTGCTGCCCTATCCCGCGATGGTGAAACCCGGTCCTTACAAACGATGGCGCGAGCAACTTCTCAGAACGAACACACTGCTTTCTGTCATCACTTTCCCGCCCGATTTGTTCTACCCGGTCGGGGTTCACACACTCGGAATCTTCGTGAAAAAAGGGGTGCCACATCCGGCAGAGCAGAATGTCCTGTGGATTCGAGCCATAAACGACGGCCTGCTCAAGAGCAAAGGCAAGCGGCTGCCCAACGCTAAGGCTCCTAATGACTACGCAGTCATCCGGGACACATTGAAAGCGTTCTTGGAGAATCCCGGCATGAAAGTAAAGTCAGTCGAGCTTTTCCAAAAAGCCAGCCCGGTTGACTTCACCGATCCGCTATTTGAATTGGTGCCGGAAAACTATTTAGACCAAGCCGTGCCGACATCCGACGAAATCCGTGACGGGATTGACCAAGTTGTTCGTGACTCCGTTGCCTTCCTGATTCGAGCCAAGAAAGAAGATGAGTACACTCGTAAATAAGCGCATCGGCGATTTGTTTGAGCTTCACTCAGGCGACTTCCATGCGACCAAAGAGCTTGACCCAGGCACAACGCCGCTCATTTCGTGCGGGGACACAAGCAATGGTCTTATCGGGTATTTCGATATTCCCGAAAAGAAGATTCACCGCCGCGCCATCACCGTTGCCTACAACGGCTCGTGGCCGCTCACGGCGAAATTTCACCCTTACGAGTTCGGAGCCAAGGACGACGTAGCTGTCTTGCGCCCGCTCGTTCCGCTGCAAGATAAGACCCTCTTCTACGTCGCGGCCATGCTGACTCGCATGACATGGCGCTACAGTTACGGACGAAAGTGTTTCAAGGACAAACTGGGGAGCGTTGAAATCCCGGTCCCGGTTGCGAACATCCACGACAAGGAACAAATTGACGAAGCCGCGATTTCCCAGATGTTCCCCGCTGACTTGCGTTCTTTCATCCCAAAGAAAAGCGTCGTCGCCACAAAGCCGCTACCGAGCCTCAAATGGAAGGAAGTCAACGTGCTGGAAATCTTCGACATTGACCGTGGCGACTTTCACGCCATCGAAGACCTAGAACCCGGCGACTATATGACGGTTTCGAGAGTGACTGAGGATAACGGCGTTGTTGGTTATTTTGATCTCCCGGAGAAGGCCACCGTTTACGAGCGAGGCAAAATCACGGTGAGCACGGTTGGGGGCGACGCCTTTGTCCAGTTGGATGATTTTATCGCGACGGATAATGTCATCATTTGTTCGCCGAAAAGGGAGTTGCGACCCTCAACACTGGTTTTTATTGCCTTCGTGCTCGATCACCAGAAGTGGCGGTATTCGTTCGGTCGCCAGTGTTACAAGGCGAAATTCGCCCGCACTCAAATATGGTTGCCCATGACCGGCAACGGCGAGATTGATGAGGATTCAATTGCCGAGATTGTCCAGTCGGCTCCGTATTGGAAACTCATCAATGCGGTCTTTTTGAACGAGCAGCGTGAATTTCGCCGTGACGCGGAAATCGCACACAACCGGCTGAGGGAAATGCAACAAGCGCCGGAGAAGATTGTCAGGGGTGCGGCGCTGGAAAAGAGAATGAAACGATGGATGTCCTAGCCAATGGGCAGGACGCTCTTCGGATTGGGCCTTACCGAGGCGGCACTCGATTATATCGACAGGATGCCATCGGGGAAAATCCGGGCGCAACTTACCAAGAAGGCAAAGTCACTGATCTACAACCCGCATCCGCCGGGTTGCAAGAAGCTGAAAGGCATGATGGAAGGTGATGAGCAGGTGTGGCGCGTGCGGTCCGGCGATTACAGAATTTTGTATGTCGTTCGGGAGATTGAAGTGATAGTAATAGACATCGACAACAGGAAGGACGTGTATCGGTGAAGCTAAAGGACAAAGATGTCCTGCAACTCAGCATGGATTCCGCTGAGTTCGATAAGATGATGCGAGGTGCGCTTCAGGCCCCACCGCCGAAGCCAAAGCGCAAGCAACGCATCCGCCGCGCGAAGGGAAAACAGGCCAAGCAGTAAGAGGCCAATTCCCTGCCGAATCGCTCCGAATTCACCATGAGTGTCGTCAAGTGCATAATCGCCAAAACATTGGCTTCGTTTGGTAATTTTAACATTTGTACGGCCCGCCCCCTTGCCGTATCCGCCAATTGGCTTCGTTATCCCAAAGCCAATTACAGAAAACCAACCCGGCGTGCATAGAATTGGGTTCGTTTGGTAATTTTACCCCTCTCAGGCCCTTCCCCCCACTCGCCCTGAGCGCAGCCGAAGGGTTTCGTCGTCTCCGCATCCGATTGTAGGGCGGCGATGCCCCGTCCAACGAGGGTATCCCACCGCTTCGGCCCCTTTGTAGGGCGACCGGCCCGGTCGCCGCCGCTGCTAGGGCGCGAGCGGAGCCGTAACGAAGTGTAGACGCGCCGAGTGTGTGCCGACGGCGCAAGCCGAGCGGCGAGGGTAGCCGCGAGACGAGGCCGTGTCGTTTCGGCACCCGCAGGGCGAAGCGAACGGGCGTGAGCGGAGTCAACCGAGTCCGACGGAGCCGAAACCGGATCTCTGTCGGCTTTCCGCTTTCACTTCATTTCAAAGAACAACTCTGCCCATAATATCGCCACTCCGATACCCGTGTCAAATCCAAATTCGCCACAACTGCCGCCTAGCCTCCGGATGGTAGGGCGACCGTCCCGGTTGCCGTCGTTTGTAAGGGCACCTGGTGGCGCAGGCGGCGATGCCTGTCGTTTAGGTATCCCGCCGCACCGCTTCCCGTAGCCGCACGGCCTCAGCTCCGACAGGAGTCGCGAGTCCTTCTCGGACCTACGTCCGCGCCTGACGCACACCGCCACACGGAAGGGCGAACCTCCCGGTGAGCCGCATCGCGCGTAGCGCTATGCTGTTCGAAGCTTGTCGATGAATCTCAAACCCCTTAGAATCCGCCGTCATTACACGACCGCTGTTTTGCGACAACCTCAACGGCACAACATGGATTCTAAACCGATCGACCGGGTACTTCACGCGCAAGACATTTACCCGGTTTGGCGAACCCGAATCCGTGCGGCTGAGAAATCCATAACGGTATTCTCTCCGTTTCTCGACTGCCTCTTGGTCGAAATCCTGGCAAACGCCGGCAATATCGACCCGTCAAACATCCTTGTCATAACCGATTTCAAGAATGCTACGTTTCTGGAGCATCCGGCACAGCTTCAGGCAATCAAGGCGCTGTTGCGCCTCGGAATCAGCGTCAGGACGCTTCCCTTGCTTCATGCGAAAGTCCTGCTGACTGACGACGAGCACGTCGTACTTGGTTCGCAGAACTTCACCAAACAGGGGCGGAAGAACAAAGAAACGTCCTCCGTCTTGGAAGGTACAACACAAGCCTCTCGGTCTCTCCAGACCTTGCTCGAATGGGCCGACACCGCCGACCCCATTGAGGAAGCCTTGGTGGATCGTTTGCTGAAGCGAATCAATCCGCTGGCCAAACGCCTTAAGGAAACGAAAGAAGAACTCGAAACCGAACTCGACGCGGTTGTCTCCGAACACGCACGCGAGCAAAAAACGGAACGTCGCCGGCGGCTGGACGAGCAGGAGCGCCGTTCAACAGTCAGGCTCGCGCGGGGTGCGGCATACGCACGGGTCCGCACGGTTTCTTCAAGCGACGGTGGTTTATACGATTCTTTGCTCGTCGAACCCGGTTATGACCTGACAAAGTGGGTAACCATACGCAAATCAGGTGACGAACGCGCCACGGCACTCAACCGATTGTGGCGGTATCCCGTGTTGATCGAAGACACGTTGCAGATTGTGTTCGTGCGCTTGGGCAAGACGAGGATCACGTATTTTTGGACGTTTGGCCCGGCGTTTCGCAGTTGGGTTGAAACCCCAGAGGGTAACTGGATGGCGACGGTGGAATTTCCTTCGGCCACGAGAAGGAAAGGTAATATCAAAGTCACACTTAAGCCGCCCTTGCGCGATGCAGTTTGCAAAGTCTGGCTTCTCTTTGATGGCCTTTCCCTCGATGTCCGCTCCAAGAGATTCAGCGACTCTTGTTCGACCGAAGTTAAATCAGTCCTGGAAAATGCGTGCTTCCGCAGTCATGACTGGCTGAGTGCAATGCTACGCCACAACCTTGCGGAGTTTAGGAAGCAAGACATGCACGCTGACGGCAAACGTGAGGCGCAAAAATACTTCACCGATGGTCGATATCGCCTGAGCCTAATTCCCTTCCTCAAGCACTGCGACGTCCCAATCCTTTTGGCAAGGAGGTGCTAGCGAGCACTGAGAAACCGAAGCGTATGGTCGTATTTTCTCCGAATCGAATCGTCACTGACGCAACTGCGCATGCGCTCGAGAATCGGTACAAGTGCGTTGCCCTGTGCGGACTTTTCAAGTGCCCCCAGCTTGTAGGCGTATAGGCATGCCTCCGGAGATTCGTTCCGCTTGGGTTTCATGGGCACTGGCCACAGTGCGTAATCAGATCGTTCGTCAAGGTTGAGACTAACGACTGTCAGCTGTGCAATTACAGACGGGCACAACACAAGGCCGATCCAGTCCTGACAGCTCCCATACTCGTATGCCTCAACCAGCCCTTTTCCAAGGAACACCTGATTTGGTTGATCGACGTAGAATTCGTCACAGGACATCGCACCTTGAAGCGGAATCTCGGCTCTCAGCAGGAATTCCATGAAAAGACGCGATTGGCGATCAATCTCTCCGAACGCTTCCTTGGAATCATCCGGGGCGTAAATTAAGAACGTATCGGAGAACCAAGCAAGGCCCATCGTTGGACGCCCCTCACATCTCCAATGCAATTCTCTCAGTGCCTTTTCGTACTCACCGAAGACAGAAGCGAGATTATGCTTCTTGACCCTGTCGGAGAACCCCAGTAGGTCAAAGTAAGAAACCCATCGCTTCCTATTCAACTGGCTGAAGTCGAGGGATATGATGTCGTCCTGAAATGTCACTAAGACTTTCAATCATCCTGCCCGAAATAGCTAATTCCGGTGCAAGCAGATGTCCTTGATCTGGCTGGTGGCGAGTTCCTCGGACACTTCCAATTCCTCGGCATTGAACACCAGTACATCCTTGAGTTCGCGACCGTCGGCGAGTTGCAAGTCCACGCGCTGGTAGCCCATGCCGGATTCAGGGAGTTGCAAAAGGCGTCTCGTCCAGCGTTGTTCGAGTTTGATCCTCATGGCTACTTGTCCGGAATTTTCTCCCTACCGGTCACTGTCTTTGGGTCCGTTCCCTTCGTGAAAATCACTTCCACGCCCCCGCCAGGCTGACCGTAGGCCGGTTGGGCGATCCCTTTCTGGATTACAGTATCCTCATGTGGCTCAATTGTAAACTTGTAGGAGGCCGGCATCGGGTTGGGCAGGGCGTACCGCGCCACCGCCTCCTGACCGGTTTTCACTTTGTCACTGTCTTCCTTGGTGGTCGCATAGGTGCCGGGATAGACGCCACCATCGGGCCTGATTCTCCTGTCGTTCGCAAAAGCAGAGAAACGGCGGAACACATCCCCCGCTTTCGTCTCCTCGCACGGGGCATCTGCAGCACCGCCCGTCCGTTTGGCGTACGTCGGAGCCGATTCTTTCACCGACGCTGTTTGCTGTCGTGCACTTGCTTGTGGGATCACTCGTAGCGCCTTGACCCGCTGCCCGGATGGGCGCAGCTCACCCAAGGCAGTCTTGTATTCGAACAACTGAAAGTGCCGCGCGAAATCTCCGAAGGATTCATCGTCGAATAGAAGAACTTCGGAATTGAAAGCTATGCCGCATTTCGTCCGGTCATCGTCCATCGTGGCTTGAACGATTTGATAGCCCATTCCCGATTCCGCTTGGTTAAGCAGATCGTCGATAAGTGATGGTTTTAGTCGTAGCATGATGCGCCATTCACCCTGCGGACCTTACCGAAACGTCTCGGCCAACGCGATGGCCTTCAACATCGCCTTCGCCTTGTTGACGGTTTCCTGGAACTCATACTTCGCGTCGCTGTCGGCCACGATGCCGCCACCGGCCTGGACGTACGCGACCCCATCCTTCAGCAACGCCGTGCGCAACGTAATGCAGCTATCGACGTTTCCGTTGAAGCTGAAGTAACCGACTGCCCCGGCATACGGTCCGCGCTGGCTTTGCTCCAACTCGCTGATGACCTGCATCGCCCGTATCTTCGGCGCGCCGCTCACCGTCCCCGCCGGGAACGTGGCGCGCATGAGATCATACGCTGTGCGGCCCTGCTGCAATGTGCCCTCGACGCCGCTGACGATGTGCATCACGTGCGAGTACTTTTCGATCACCATGAATTCCGGCACGCGCACGCTGCCGAAATCGCACACGCGTCCGATGTCGTTCCGCGCGAGATCCACCAGCATCAAATGTTCGGCCCGCTCCTTTTCGTCGGCCAACAACTCTTTTTCGAGTCGGACATCTTCCTCGGGCGTCTTCCCTCTCCATCGTGTCCCGGCAATCGGCCGAATCTCCACCTTGCCCTCTTCGCAACGCACGTGCACTTCCGGCGACGCGCCCACGAGTTGAAACCCGCCGAAATCGAGCAGGAACATGTACGGCGATGGATTCACGGAACGCAACGCGCGATAGATGTCCAATGCCGTGGTATGCGTCTTCGTCAGGAACCGCTGCGCCAGCACCACCTGAATGATGTCCCCGGCCCGGATGTACTCCTGGGCCTTGGCGACCATCTCCGCGTGGCGTTCCGGCGTCATATTCGAATCGACGTGGACCTCGGGGGCTTCCTTGCGAAATTCCACGGCCCGGGATGCCAGTGGTTGCTGCAATTCGTGGATGATCTCGTCGATCCGCGCGCAAGCGGAGGCATACGCCGCCTCGGGTTTGCCGTCGATGTGCGCGTTCGCCACAACTTTGAGCGTCTGGCTGACGCGATCGAAGATCAGAATGGTGTCCGTGATCATGAAACACAGCACGGGCGTGTGCAGATCGTCGCGTTCGGGCTTGGGAACGCTCGGCTCGATCTGGTGAATGTATTCGTACCCGAGAAAACCCACCGCCCCGCCGGTAAATCGCGGCAGGCCGGGTATCGCCACCGGCTTGTATTGCGTCATCTCGTTTTCGACCGCCTGCAGCGGGTCGCCGTGGTCCGCCTTGTCGACACGAATCACCTTGCGCGGATGGGAGCCGATGAAGGAATACCGCCCGACACGCTCGCCGCCTTCGACCGATTCGAACAGGAACGATCCGCCGCTCTTGGCCATCTTCTGGTAGGCCGAGACCGGCGTCTCCGCATCGGCGATGATCTCCCGGTACACGGGTATCAAGTTGCCGTGCCTGGCCAGTTCCAAAAACTCGGTTTTCGTCGGCGTGAACATGTCTCAGTTCGTTATTACGATTGGTCTCGTAGCCGCAGGCTTTAGCCTGCGCCCCTAAAGGGTGCAGCTACAAACCAACCGCTCATCACTTCTTCCCGTACACTTTCTCCGGATCCACCAGTCGCGGTTCCGTCACCTTGACCTCGCCCTTCTCGATGCTGCGGAAGAAGCAGGACTTGTAACCTTCGTGACAGGCCGCGCCGCTCTGCTCGACCTGGATCAGCAGCGCGTCCTTGTCGCAATCGAACGCCACGTCTTTTACCTTTTGCGTGTGGCCGCTGGTCGCGCCCTTGTGCCAGTACTCCTTGCGCGACCGGCTCCAAAACACCGTCTCGCCGATGTCCAGCGTTCGTTTCAAGGACTCCTTGTTCATCCACGCCACCATCAACACGCGGCCCGTGGATTGTTCCTGCACGATGGCGGGGATCAACCCGTTCGCATCATATTTCAGTTCATCAAGTATGCTCATAATCGCACGCAAATACCCTTCTCTCGTAAAAACTTCTTCACGTCAGCCACCTTGTATTCGCCAAAGTGGAAAATCGACGCCGCCAACACCGCGTCGGCCTTCCCAGCAGTCAGCACCTCGGCCATGTGGTCGAGGTTGCCCGCGCCGCCGCTGGCAACCACCGGCACGCCGACCGATTCGCTAATCTGCCGCGTGATCGCGATGTCGAAGCCGGCCTTCGTACCGTCCGCGTCAATGCTGTTCAACACAATCTCTCCCGAACCGAGCGCGACGACACGCTTCGCCCAGTCAACGGCATTGAGGCCCGTCGCCTTCCGGCCGCCGTGCGAGAACACCTCCCACCGATCAGGAGCCACACGCTTGGCGTCAATCGACACCACAATACACTGACTTCCAAACTTGTCCGCGCCCGCCCGCACCAGATCGGGAGTCTGAATGGCCGCGGTATTGAGGCTGATCTTGTCGGCGCCAGCCTTGAGCATCATACGGATATCGTCAACGGCTCGCAAGCCGCCCCCCACGGTCAGCGGCATGAAACATTCGTTCGCCGTGCGCTCGATTACGTCAACCATCGAGGCGCGGCCCTGTGCGCTCGCCGTGATATCGAAGAACACCATCTCGTCCGCGCCCTGCTCGTTGTAGCGCTTGGCCAACTCGACGGGGTCGCCAACATTGCGGAGTTCGCCACGCTCGGCCTTGCCGAACTGGACTCCGCGCGTGACCTTTCCGTCGTGCACGTCCAGACACGGTATGATGCGTTTGGCAAGCATGAGGCGGGAACAATACCGCAGTTGCGGGACAGAATCCAGAATGAAGGTCGCGGGGTTACAATCGCTACTTCACCTTGATCTTCTTCAAATCTACACTGGGCTTCGGGAACTTCGGGTCCATCCGCTCCAGCGTCTCCACGATGATCTGGGAGACGGCGAGGTCGCGGAACCATTTTTTGTTGGCGGGGATGACAAACCACGGCGCCGTCGTTGTGCTGCACCGGCTCAACACGGCCTCGTAGGCTTTCACGTAATCATCCCAGTGCCGGCGCTCCTTGAAATCCGCATCGCTGATCTTCCAGTTCCGATTCGGGTCGTCGAGACGCTGCTCAAGCCGCTCCAATTGTTCCTTCTTACTGATGTGCAGGAAGAACTTCAGGATGGTCACGCCGCTTTCGCTCATCAGCTTTTCGAACCGGTTAATCTGGTCGTAGCGCGCCGACCAGACGGACTTCGGCACCAGCTCGTGGACGCGCACGACCAACACGTCCTCGTACTGCGAGCGATTGAAGATGCCGACTTCGCCGTGCGCGGGCACCGCCTTGTGAATGCGCCACAGAAAATCATGCGCGGCTTCCTCCGACGACGGCACTTTGAACGATGTCGCCCGGCAGGTCTGCGGATTCAATCCCGTCATCACGTGCCGCACCGTCCCGTCCTTGCCCGCGGCGTCCATGCCCTGCAGGATAATCAACAAGGCGCGGCGGCTTTCCGCGTACAGCCGATACTCCAGCTCGGCCATGCGCGCGATGTTCTTCTCCAACCGCTCGTTCGCCTTGTCGCCCTTGTCGAAATCTGCCGTGTCATCGGGATCAAAATCATCCAGCCGCACCTTGGTGTGCGGCGGCACTCGAAAGCGTTTGTCCATTTTCATACGGCGTCACCACCCTTCCACGTCACCGACGATTTCCTCGACGATGTCTTCGATCGTCAGAATGCCGACGTGTTTGCCTTCGGGGCTGACGACAATGCTGATGGGATGACGGCCCGCGCGCAGGACGGGCAGCACGCGATTGATGCGCTCCGTCGACCCCACGAACAGCGGCTTTTGCATGAGTTGTCCCGCCGTCACGTCGGCGCGACCGGTGTTTTCAAACAGGATTTCGTACACGTTGACGACCCCGACGATCTTCTCGCCGTCCCGCACGGGGAAGCGGGCAAAACCCGTCTGCTGCGACAACACGAAGAGTTCCGCCACGAGGATGTCGCGCGTGACCGCGATCGTGCGGGACATTGGCAACATGACGTCGTAAACCGTCTTGTAGGGAAAATCGAACACGCCATCGATCATCTCGCGTTCCTCGGGAGTCAACGCGCCGCCGGCCTCGCCTTCCTTCGCCAGATGCTTGAGTTCCTCGCGGGTGACGAAGAAACTCTTCGGCGCCTCTGCGGCGCCACTCAAGCGAACGAACGTCCACATGAGAAACCCCACGAACGACACCATCGGGGCGCACAACCAGGCCATCACGTTCAGCGCGTCGGCGATGGTCATGCACAACCGGTGCGCGTAATGGCGGAAGAGCGACTTGGGAACGATTTCGCCGAACACCAGCAACAGCGCCGAGGCCACGAATGCCGCGCCAAACTCAACCCAGAAATTATCGACATGAAAGAGGCGCGTCGCGAGCACGGACGCGTACACGCCCACCAGCACATTGGCGAGGTTCGTGCCGAACAGCGTCGTGCCGAGCAGCCGCTCCCAGTTCTCGACGAACCCGTTCAGGATGATCGCGCGGCGATTCTTGCGCTCGACCTCATGGCGCAGGCGGACGCGGTTCAGCGAGATGAGGCCGGTCTCCGCCCCCGCGAAGAAGGCGGACACCAACACGCCGATCAGGATAATCAGAGTATAATGGAGGGCATCCATGTCAGTTCCCTCCCTCGGCGAACGTCTCCGGAGCAACCTCCAACAGGACTTCACCGACGCGATTCTTGACGACCTTGCGTGCGGTGGCGCAGACGTTGCCGACGCGCACCTGTTCGCCTTCCTTCGGGAGCGCGCCGAGTTGCGCGATCACCCAACCCGCGATGGTTTCGACGTCCGGCGCCCGCAGCGTGAGGCCGCATTGCTCATTGACGAGTTCCAGCCGCGCTTTCCCGTTGATGACGTACCGCCGATCGTCGAGTTTCTGCACCATGATCTCGCTCTTGTCGAATTCGTCCTCGATTTCGCCCACGATCTCCTCGAGGACATCTTCGAGCGTGACCATCCCCTGGGTGCCGCCGTATTCGTCGACGACGATGGCGACGGGATGCTCCTGTTTGCGAAAGCTCTTCAACAACCTGGCCACGGACATCGTCTCGGGGACGAAATTCGGCAATTCCATGACCTCATCGAGGTCGCGGGCGGGGTTGACGAGGAGGTCTTTGACCTTGAGGATGCCTTCGACGGTGTCCGGCGTCTCATGGATGATCGGCACGCGGCGGTGCTTGATGCGCCGCAACGCCTCGCCCATCTCCGACGGGCTCAGCGAGTCGTCCACGCACTGCATGTCCACGCGCGGGGTCATGATCTCCTTGACCTGCATTTTTTCGAGCGCGAGGATTTGGGTGACCATGTAGCGTTCCTCTTTGCGGACCACGCCCGCCCGCTCGCTGACGGTGAGCAACGTGCGGTACTCGTCTTCGGTCGGGGCCCCCGAACGCACTTTTTGGTCGGCGAAGTACGGCAACCGTTCAAAACCCTGGACGATCACCGCCGACAACGCCTCCGCGGCGCGGCGCAGCCGGGACGTGGAAGCGACTGTCCACTGGATGGGACGCGCGAGGTGCATCGCAAAGAACTCCGCGCTACGAATAACCAATGTCTTCGGGACGACTTCCCCGCACAATAGAATGAGGACCGTCATTACGGGTACCGCGAACGTTTCCGCCCGCTGGGGAATGATCGTCTGCAGAATCGTGTAGCCAAGGATGGCGGCGGCGACGTTGACGACGGTATTGCCGAACAGGATGGTCGAGAGGAGCCGGTGCGGCTGGTCGAGCAACTCACTGATGATCTGGCCCGGGCCCGGGTGTTCCTGCCGAAGATGGCGGAGCTGCAGCTTGCTCAACGAGAACAGCGCGATCTCCGTCCCCGAAAAGAAGGCCGACAGAACCAGCAACCCTCCCAGCGCGAGCAGTTCCAAAATCAGCGTAATCGTCAACATGAGCGCCGCGGCCAGTCTATGAAACTTCCGCAGAATGACCCTGACATTATGTTTAACATCTTGTTTATCAGACTCTAATGAAAATAGCCTCAACCCATAAAACGTCATTCCCCACCCGTTTTCCCCACCCGGCGTTTTTGGGAAACCAGGTCGGAGTCTGACCCCATGAGTCAGCAGTTGAATCGGGTAGCAGACAATTTGTTCCGGGACGAAACATCCGGTAAATACTACTGCATTGTCAAACGGGATGGCAAGCAACTGCGGGCCAGCGCGTTGTCCTAATTTGGAATGGCTACTTTGCCTTTGGGACAACCGAGTCGATGTTCGTGGCGTCCCGATTTGGGAGAATGCCAACCGTTGCCCGAAGCCGCCAATTTCACTTGGTATCCAGAGGTCCTTTGATAGACTCGGTTGAAAACCGGCTCAACAGCGAAAGAACCTTTATGTCCGCCAAGTACTGCCAACCCTTCCTGAGTCTGCTTGCTCTTCTGTCTGCTCTGAACCTGTCTTGCAATACATTCGGGCCGCAGACCGCAGAGGACCTTGTCAACCAAGCCAGGGCCGAGAATGTCAAGGGCGATTGGGACGGAGCCATCGCTGACTGTACGAAAGCCATTGAGCACAACCCAAAGGACGCCACTGCCTACTTCAACCGTGGGTTTGCCAAAGAGTTCATGGGGAATCGGGACGGTGCCATCTCCGATTATTCAAAAGCCATCGAACTAACTCCGCAGTACGCCGAAGCCTACAACAACCGTGGCAATGCCAAAGCAAACAAGGACGATTGGGATGGTGCCATCGCCGACTACTCGAAAGCCGTTGAACTCAATCCGCAATATGCCGACGCCTACATCAACCGTGGCTGTGCCAGGGGAAACAAAAACGATTGGGACGGAGCCATCGCTGACTGTACGAAAGCCATTAAGCTCAATCCGAGACTTGCCGCCGCTTACTTCGACCGTGGCATTGCGAATGAAGGCAAGGGGGATTTGGATGGTGCCATTGCCGACTACTCAAAAGCCATTGAACTTAATCCAAACGACGCCGACGCATTCACCAGCCGGGCCGGGGTCAAGATCGACAAGGGCGATAAAGCAGGAGCCCTTGAGGATTTTAATCAAGCCGCCAGACTCAAGGGGCGCGGGTAGCTAGCCGTTGGGAGGTTCCGACAGTCCTGGAAAGCCGTCCTGCCATCCGGCCGATCCAGCCTGTCATGCTCTGCCTGTAACGCCAAAGACCTTGCGGGTCGCAGCGACAGTGCTAGGTTGAAGCGGATTTGGCTTTACGATTGGGCGTTCGTCAGACGGGACATGGATTTCAGGGAGAATACGACGACAATGCGGAGATGACTCTGGAGCGGAGGCATCATGAGGATGCAGAAGTTGTCAAACAATGGCGGAAAAATCCAGGTGTCAGTGGTGGTCAGCGTCCTGTTGCTGAGTTTGATTGTGCTGTTTGCTCTGAGCCGGGACTTCCAACGATTCTGTTTAGGATTTGAAAACGGCGGGCAAACCTCCGAGCAACCCGCAGTCGAACCGGCCGCACAGTCTTCCCCGCCGAAGGGCTCCGCCACTCCCGCTACGCCAAGCGGCGCAGACAAGACCAACGCCGTTCGTCGGGCGTTGAGGGACGAAGCCACATCGAGAGGTCTTGCGGTGTTTAACGAGACCTGGCTCCAGGTGGGCGATAGTTGGTACACCCATGGCCAAAACATTCCGAATTCTCGGAATTACCTCAAGCAGGAACAAGCGGTTGATTATGACCTCGTGAACCGTGATCTGAACGAGGCCGACAGACTCGATGGCTCGACTTTCGAAGGAATATTATATTTCCACTCAAAGGCCGAGCGGGTTTGCGAACTTCCGTCCGCAGGTTGGACGGCATGGGGCTCCCCCACGGGGGCGATTTTTACCGTCGAGATTCAGGGCCGGAAAGACGGGTGGATTGCGTATTCCGAGGAATCAAACGGAGGACCTGCAGGGGGAACCAACGATAAGTTCTCGAAGCCGACTCCAGAGCAGATATCTTCGCCGACCCTGCTGACTATCCCAGCCAGCCAACTGTCCGCAGTGGACTTTGTCAAACGTGGCAACGTCAAGTATGCCAAGCACGATCTGGATGGAGCCATTGATGATTACTCGAAAGCCATCGAACTCAACCCGCAACTCGCCGAGGCCTACGACAGTCGGGGCTACATCAAGATGGCCAAGGGGGATCAGGCGGGAGCAGATGCCGACTTCGCTCAAGCCGCCAAACTCGGGGGCCGCTAATAATCTTCTGTCGGACAGCAATAAAAGCAGGAGCTCAGCCGGGCGGGACATTCACCGAGTCGTGAACAGGCTTTGTCTAGTCTCCTGTTTCATCCGCTTACGGCTGAGCTCCTGAAATCATCATCCTCAGAGACTTCAACCAGCTTTGACTCTTCACTGTAACGTAAGCCTGATGGCGGGAATTGCAACCCCTCATGGCGTAATGGCGAACCGATAGAACCCTTGCGGCCCTACGGCTCCGGCGCAGTTGGTCAAGGTCAGGGTGCCGCCAGTTCTCCGCTGCCAAATCCACCACCAAAAACAATTGCTATTCCGGCGATTGGGCTTAATCTCCAGCGGAAAGTCAACGCAAGGAGGCGTTGTCAGAATAAGCTGGTGTCATTCGAAAAGTTTACGTGTCGGCTATGGAAACGCAATTATACGAGTCCCATCTTCGGGTTGAGCGGAAGCAGTTCGCATTTGATCTGAAAGAGAACCCGCAAGGGACGTTCTTGCGGATCACCGAAGGGGGCCGTGATCGCCGCAACGCCATCATCGTCCCTGCGACGGGCCTTGAACAATTTCGTGACGCCCTCAACGATGTGATTAAGTTCAACCAGACTCCCGTGGGGAGTGGAACAGTCCTCTCATTGGGGCAACGGAATGCCGAGACGCCGATTCCTCATGGTTCCGCAGATGTGACAACGGGGCGTTGAGGGTCGAATCGTCTTTTTATTGCCTCCGCCTGATCCCCGCCGCCAAGACCGCCGCGAATATCGGTTGCTATTCCCGCCATCAGGCTTACGTTGCCGTAGAGAGTCGAGGTTCAGGTCATATGAATAGACACGTGTTGGAAATCTCCACTCATGTCTTTCGCCTCCTCCGCAGGCGGGAACTGCTCTGCATCTCCTGCTCCGACGAAAAAGATGGTCCCACGCAACGCATCGTGATCGACGATGACGTTTACTACGAAATCATCGACCGTGCCATTTCCAAGCGAAAGACCATCGACGAGATCTTCCTCGAATTCGCCACACGGAGTTGTCCGGCCCGTCAGCGGTCACGTTGCATCAGGAGGTGGAGCCAATAGGGCGTGGCGTGGACTTATTGATAGCCGCTCGACCTGCGAACGCCGAGGATGAATCAGGTCTTTCCGACTGCTTGACGGGCCGGTCGATACGTCATACGATGTCTGCCAACATTCAACCGATAGGAATTATGGCCACACTGAATCAAGTCGTCCACCAATTGCAGGCGAAACGTCGGCAAACCGAGCAGGAACTCGAAAAGATCAATCAGGCCGTCCGGGCGTTGGCTTCTCTCGGCGGAACATTCGAGCCGACAGTTCGACGGAAGCCGAAGTTCACCAAGGCGGGACTGGAACGAATCGCGGCGGCTCAACGCAAGCGGTGGAAAGAGCTTAAAGCGGGGAAATAGTTCGCCGGCTCTGTTCGACAACTCCGCCATTGCGTCACGGTTGACCAGGGCAGGGCTTTGGCCGCAGTTCTCTCACAGAGGGGACGACCACTCCCCATCCTGCCTCAAGAATTAGACCTCGACGTTTTGTGGGCTTCCACAAGCCGCGTCAATGACACGACGACGCCACGAATCCGGGCCAGCCGAACCGTATTACTTGCTCGGGCTCGGCGCCTGGACAGGCGCTGTCCGAACGGTCGGGGTGCTCGGAACGGTCAGCGTCGACGGAGACGGTGCGGGCGCGGGCAAGAACACCTCGACCTTGGCCGAACTGCGCAGGTCGGCCACATACGTGCGGGTGACATCGCTGCCCTTCTTTTGTTTGAGATAGTCGGTGAGTTTATCCTTGACCTCATCAAACGGCATGGTCTGCGCCGGTTTCCGGCCCGTGACCTGCAGGATATGGTAGCCAAACTGGGTGGTGATGACGCCACTGATTTCGTTCGTCTTCATCGAGAATGCGGCGGTGTCAAACTCCGGCACCATGCGGCCGCGCGGGAAGTACCCGAGATCGCCGCCGTTTTCGGCGCTGCCCGGATCTTCCGAAACCTTCTTGGCCACTTCGGCGAATTTCGAGCCGCCCTTGACCAACGAGAGCGCGGCGTCGATCTGGGCCCGTTTTTCCCTTTTCACCTCGTCGGTCGCGTCCGGCGAGCAGCGGATGAGGATATGACTGGCGCGGACGAGCTCGGGTTGCTTGAACTGCTCGGGATTGCTGTCGTAGAACGCCCGGGCATCCTCCGGCGAAATCTTGACCCGTTTGTCAACGACGGACTGAAGCGTCTCGCGGATGATGATACCGTCACGAACCTCGCGGGTAAACTGTTCGAGCGTGACGCCGTTGTCGGCGAGCGTCTTCTTGAATTCTTCGTCGCCGCCCTTGCCCGCTTTTGCCTGATCGACTTGTTCTTGCACCTTTTTTTCGATGTCCGCGGGGACTTGCTTACTGCCCTCCTGGAGGATGAGTTGGCGACCGATCAACTGGTCCAACGCGTTTTGTTGGAGCGCCGCCGTCTGTCCCGGAGGAACCCGACGCCCCTGCCGCGCCATCTGGTAACTATATGACTGGATCGCCATGTCGAGATCCTTGCGCGTAATGCCCGCCCCATTTACCCGGGCCACGACTTCGTCGCCCGCGGCAGCCGTGGCCGCAACCGAGGTGGATTTATTGGTGGAAACTGCTGGTGCCGCGGCCGAGTCGGCAGAAAACGCCTGACCAACCAATGTTCCGGCAACGGCGAAAGCGGTAAGAACGACACGAATCTTCATGAATACCTTCCGGGTGATTTGATTTGTCTTTCGAGCTAAAGTGCGGGGGACGCTACCATGCGATTCCTGGCGCGTCAAGTACCATTCGGGGAGACGAAAACGTGGAAACCTGCGCAAATATGACCTTTTCCAATGGATGTCCGCTCAAAAATGGACAACCTCAGCCTCGAAAGTGATTCGAGCCAATCAGTTGGCTGAGGCTCCGTGGAGTGATCGGTCGTTCGGCGCGCGCGAACAGCGCCTCGATGGCTTCATGCGCCGCCAGGTCAATCTGTTCGTCCGTTGCCCCAGCGTTTACGGCCAACGTGACCAACTTTTCGTACTGCCAGGTGGCGCCCTTGAGGATGGCTTCCTTCAGCGCGTGCAAAGCCAGACTCAATTGGGGGGGCTGGCTGCGCCTGGCTGTTTTCATTCCATTTTCGCGAAGAGCAGAGACCGCGCCAACTTTCCGCGGTGAACCGAAAAGATTGCGGTCGAGCCCCGCTGATTCTTCCGGTGGCATGGAATCCTACCTTGGAGAGAAGGCAACGGTTCCGAATCGGTTTGTCAGCCCTGTAAATGGTGGTACACTGATCAAAGGCGGACTGTACACAGTACTCGTGGTCCGGCAAATTGTGGTTTGGTTCTGGCAAATTCTCGTTCATCAGCAAAGGGGGACTTCATGAAGGAACTCAGCCGAATTAGTAGCCTTGCCACCGCGCGGCGGTGGCGGGAATTGACCGCAGCCGCTCTGCTGGGTCTCGTGGCCGCGTCAGCGCCGGCGGCGGACGTGAAGCCGGCGGCAGCGGATGCGAAACCGGCGATTGAACTGCGTGCCGATGAACTCCTGCGGCGCATGGGTGATTGCCTGGCGCAAGCGCAGTTTTTCTCGGTCAACGCCGAAATCTGGCAGGACGTGCAACTGGCCTCGGGACAGAGGGTCCAGGCCGGCCGAACTGTTGAGTTGCAGGTGCGCCGCCCCAACCGCTTTCACGCGGAAGTGCATTCCACACGCCGCAATCGCGGGTTGTATTACGACGGCAAAACGATCACTCTGCTCAACCGCGTCCAGAATTTCTACGGCAGTATTCCCGCACCCGGCACACTCGATGAGGCGTTGGACGCGGCCTGCGAGCGCTTCGGTATCACGATGCCCTTGGAGGACTTGATCGTCAGCGACCCCTACCAGAACGCAATCCACAAGGCCGTTTCCGGAACGGACCTCGGACCGGTGATGGTCCTCGGCGTGCCGTGCGAGCACCTGGCCTTTTCACTGGGGATGGTGGATTGGCAAATTTGGATCGAGGACGGTGCCAGGCCGGTGCCGCGTAAGATTGTCATTACGTACAGGGACGAGGCCGGGGCGCCGCAGTACACCGCGATTTTTTCCCAGTGGGACTTTGAAACGAAGTTGCCGGACTTCCTGTTCAACTTCGAGCCGCCGTCGGGAGCCGCCAAAATCAGTGTGGCGGAGATCAAAGCGGAAAACCAGACGCACAACAGCGGGGGCAAATGACCATGAACCTTGCTACGACGGCTTCACGGAAACGAATCGGGATTGGCCTTTTGGTGATGTTGGCCGCCGCGCCGATGAGTTATGCCCAGCGGCAGGAACCATCACGGGCAGCCGAGGCCCCACGACAGGCTGAGCCTCCACGAGCGACGGAGCCCCCTCGCCAAACTTCGCGACCGGCGGTGCAACAACAGGCCGCCATCGTAAATCGTACCAATCATGGAAGCATCCGCCATGTGGACACACACGTCGCTCCGCAACCAGTCGTGGCGCCGCGTAACGTCGGAGCGCCGCGTGGCGTCGAAGGCCCGCGCGGTGGTGCTGGCGGTGGTGGTCAATACCAACATGTGGTCGGGCATCACGACGTGGACGCGGACATCGGTGGACAGCACTTCTGGCGCGGCTTTCGTTTTGGCTCGCGGATACACGGCCTGCGGCCGGGATATTTACAGATCTACGTGGGTGGAGCGCCCTACTTCTACGATGACGGGATCTTTTACCAACAGGCGGGCGATGACTATCAGGAGGTTTACGCGCCCGTCGGCGCGGATGTCCAGGACCTGCCCGATGGCGCAGTTGAAGTCGACGCGGGGAATCTCGCTTATTATTACGCCGGCGGCGCCTTTTATGTGCAACAGGGAGACGGATACGTTGTTGCCCCAACCCCGATCGGCGTGACGGTCCCCGAACTGCCGCCCGGGGCGGTCGAGGTATCGTACAACGGCGGCATGGCATACCAATTCAACGGGATTTATTACCAACCCCAGTTTGTCGACGGCGTGACGCAGTACGTGACATTCGCACCCTGACGACGGAATGGTCCGCGATCGTCGCGGGGGGGGCGTTAGTCATCGGTGAAATGTCGGACAAGATGTGAAGCGAGCAAGCCGATTTCAAATGGAGACGCTCCCCCGCGCCAGCCGGGTTTGACGACGTTGGTTCGCTGGTGTAGTTTTTGCCTTCAATCACCAGAGGTGAGGACAACCGCCATGATCTCAACCGTCTCGCAGGTCTCAAAACGCAAACGAAATAAGTTCAACCGCCTCGCCCACCCGACGACTGTCCGCTCACTCCATGCCGCGGCCGCCTCGGCTGACGGGCAGTTGACCCCGCAGTTGGTCACCGAACTGCGTCATGCGTTCCAGTCCAATCCCACGTACAAACTGGCGATGAATGCGGTGACGCAGACACCCGTGGACGATGTGGCCCTGAATCGCGACGTCGTCACGAACACCGACTTCACCTTCTCGCACTGGCTCGATGACTGGGCGGTGACCCATCAAAAACAATCGGGCCGCTGTTGGATGTTCGCGGGACTGAACCTGCTCCGCGTGGGCGCGATGAAGAAAATGAAGCTCAAGGAGTTCGAGTTCAGCCAGAATTACACGCTGTTTTGGGACAAGATCGAGCGCGCGAATTATTTCCTCGAAGCCATCATCGAAACCGCCGCCCGGCCCGTGGACGACCGCAGCGTGGCCTTCCTGCTTGCCGAGCCGCTCAACGACGGCGGCCAGTGGAATATGTTCGTCAACATCGTCCGCAAACATGGGCTCGTGCCGAAAGCCCTGATGCCCGAAACCGAAAGCTCGTCCAGCACCGGGCGCATGAACAGCTTCCTCGTGCACAAACTGCGCGAAGGAGCGAAAACGCTGCGCGAACTTCGTGCCCGCGGGGCCTCGCTCAAAGAGACACGCGCCGCCAAACGGGAGATCCTCACCGTCGTCCACCGCATCCTCTGCATCCACCTCGGAACTCCGCCCACGAAGTTCCCCTGGCAATGGAACGACAAGAACCGGAAATTCCATCGCGCGGGAGAAATGACGCCCCAACAATTCGCCCGGCAGTACCTCACACTCCCCGTCAACGACTACGTCTGCCTGGTGCACGACCCCCGACCGACCAGTCCCTTCAACCGCACCTTCACCGTGCAGCATCTCGGCAATGTCATCGGCGGCGGCATCGTGCTGTATCTTAACGTCGAAATCGGCCTAATGAAGGAACTCGCCATGCGCAGCATCATCAAGGGCGAACCGGTCTGGATGGGCTGCGATGTCGGCAAGATGATGCGCCGCGACCTCGGCCTGTGGGACAAGAATTTGTTCGATTACGAGGCGCTCTACGACACGGCCTTCCGCCTGGACAAGGCCAACCGCCTCGTCTATCACCAGACTGCCATGACTCACGCCATGTTGTTCACGGGCGTGGATGTGGTCAATCACCGCCCGCGTCGCTGGCGGGTCGAGAACAGTTGGGGCGAGGACAAATGCGGCCGCAAAGGGTTCTTTGTGATGAACGATTCGTGGTTTGACGAATACATGTTCGAGATCGCCACCCGCAAGAGCGCGCTGCCCAAGCCCCTGCAACAGGCGCTCCTGTTGCCGCCCATTGTCCTGCCTCCATGGGACCCGATGGGTTCGCTGGCGCGTTGACGGCCCCGGCCGGATCGACGACGAACTCCCGGTCGGACGACTTCGACGCTGTGCGCAAAGAAGGACGGCAGGGGTGAGGTCCTTTTCGAGCGACGGCAAATGCTGAGAATCGGCTTGTGAACAGTTTCACAAGGTGGTATGTACAGGTGTCCGACGGAATTGCCGCGATCGACGCGGCATGAGTCGTGGGGGGAATTCAGGTTCGTGTCTGTTTCCCCGTAAGGTAACACCCGTTCAGGGTACTGCCCTCCGAACACGCCTCGTTTGAGCCGCCAAGGGGGCCGGGCCGTGGTAGGGTTTTGCCCTATGGCATACGGTTTGTCCGTGGCGTAGCATATCTTGGGAAGGAGTAAACGAAAGCCGTGAATAAGAAAGTCCTGTTGACCACCGTGTGTCGCCCGATGGGGCCGCAGTGCGGGGATGCGACATCCGTGGGTTATGAATTGCTGTACCGCCAGGTGACCCGGGCCCAGGGCATTTTCAGCCCGCGCACGGTGAACGTCCAGTTTTCCATCGAGTATATCGCTGAGAATCTCGACACGCCGACGGTCGTCTTGCAGTACCCGTCGAAGCGCGAGTTGATCAAGGAACTCAAGAAGGGCTACGACTACGTTGGCATTTCCTTTCTAATGGCGATCTTCCACAAGGTCAAGGACATGGTCGCCGTGATCCGCGAACACGCGCCCCATACCAAGATCATCCTCGGCGGCTACGGCACGGTGCTGACCGATGAAGAACTTACGCCATACGGCGACTACATCTGCCGCGAAGAAGGCGTCGGCTATATGCGCCGGCTGCTGGGCGAGCCGGAGATTCCGATGCCGTACAAGCAGCCGTTGATTGTGAGCTGGTTGAAGGTGTTTGGCTGGAAGGTGTCGGGCACGGGCAAAATTTTCGCCGGCCTGGGCTGTCCCAACGGCTGCGATTTCTGTTGTACCTCGCATTTCTTCAAGCGCAAGCACATCAAGCTGCTGCCGACCGGCAAGGACATCTTCGACGTCACCCAGCGCTATCACGACATGGACCCGAGCCTCGTGTTCCTGATCATCGACGAGGATTTCCTGCTCAACAAGAAACGGGCAATGGAGTTCCGCGATTGCGTGATCAAGAGCGGCAAACAACTGTCGATCTTCGCCTTTTCCAGTATCAAGGCCCTCAGCCAGTACACCGTCGAAGAGATCCTCGAAATGGGGATCGACGGGTTCTGGATCGGCTACGAAGGCACGCGGTCGGGCTACGCCAAGCAACAGGGACGACCCGTGGAGGACATTTTCAACGAGTTCCGCGCGCATGGCATCACGATCCTGAGTTCGATGATCCTCGGGTTTGATTACCAGACCCCCGAGGTCATCGCCGAGGAACTGGACGGGTTGATGAAGCTCAAGCCGTCCCTGGGGCAATACCTGATTTACGGACCCGTGCCCGGCACGCCGTTCAATGCGCGGGCGGTGCGCGACAACCTCATGCTGCCGGAGTACGTCGAGCATCCCGACCGGCTCTACCACCAGGCGGACGGGTTTACCACCACGATGAAGCACCCCACCCTCTCGCCGTCCGAGATCGAGAAACTGCAGCAGTGGTGTTTCGACGAGGATTTCCAACGACTTGGTCCGAGCATCTTCCGCGTCCTCGAATCGCGGTTTCTCGGCTACCAGACGCTCAAGAACTCACCAAATCCGATCCTGCGACGAAAGGCCGCGTACTACGCCGCCGATTTGCGCGTGGCGCTTCCGATCTTTCTGGCGGGCCGATTGCTCGGCCCCAATGCCAAAGTGCGTCGCTGGATCGGGGATCTGAGACGGCAGATTTGTGCCGAACTCGGTCGTCCCACGCTGAGCCAGCGATTTCAGTCCGTACTCGCGGTCGGGGCGGCGCTGTGGACGTGGGTGACCTTGAAGTTCGACTTGTTCCAGCATCCCAAGTTGATTCGCACGGCGTACCGCATGCCCGCGAAACGCTGGAGCGAATTCCGTCTCTGGGAGGAGATGCCGGACAAGATCGCGATGCCCGACCTGTCGATTCAAGTCGAACTGCAACACGCCAAGAAACAGGTCTGGCTGCGGTTGAGCGGCGCTATGTCGGGTGCCCAGGCGGAAAAGTTGGGGCAACGCATCCATGATTCGCTGGCGCGGAGCAAGAGCAAGCTGGTGCTGGACCTGAACAAGCTCCACTGGGACAAGGTGGACAACCTGAAACCGCTCGCCGAAAAACTCGCGGTGTACCGTTCCCAGATTCGGCTCGTGCTGCCTAAAGTGCAAGCAGCGCATCCCGAACTGATCCTGCTCGCCAGCGCCTTCCAACATTACAAGGGGTAGGAGTTGCGGTTACCGCGGTTGGGACGCGAAGCACTAACTCATTCCAGCAATTTGCTAGCGTCGGGATTTGGCCGCGGCTGACTCCGAAGCGGGCAGCGGTTGGGTGAACCGAGTTGTTAGTGGATTGTGAACCACTGTGCAAAAAAGGATATGACGACTAGGCCAACGATGCCAAGAATCAAGAGAGCATACCCACAATAGCGACATACGTCGGATTCCGAGAACGTCCAACTCTCCCACGCCAGAATGCCGACGCCAACAAGCGCGATGGCGAGCGCGACAAGAAATGCCGTGGCCCATACCGGGTCGTGTAAGTTGACTTTGGCAGCGCCGACTACGGCAACAAACGCGACGAGGCCAAACCGGAGCAGTAAAGCGAACCATCCATACCCAAGATGCGTCGGCGGCAACTGCCTGGCGTTTTTCATTGTCGTCTATGGCCCATGCTTGTGCACCCCATTTAACCTCTTACAGAGCCACGAGGAAAGCTCGAAAAAGAGTGACTGACGAGAATCGCTGTCCTCGGTTCCTCACGGTGTCTGGAGCCACTGGTTGAACAGCGGACTGGCAGGGATCCAGCGGACTTGCAGCGCTTTGTTCGTGAAGTCATTCAACGTTACGAAGCTATCCACCAAGTACGCCGGCCCCGACGGTTCCTTGTAGACGTTTGGGTTGAAGGCCAGACCCGGCAGTTGGTCACAGATCAGCCAGACCCCATTCAAATTGCTGATGATGCCCGAAACGGCGGCGAGCGGTGGCGAGGTGACCGAGGTTCCATCCCGCAGGGTACGAATGACGTCCTCGATCAGCGCTGGATCGGTCGTGCGTTTGTGCGCACTCGGGCCGATTTGCGCGGTATACTCCATGGACCGGAACGTGGCGTGGCGCCAGTCGAACGGCGGCCATTGGCTGTTGCGGAACACCGCGTACGCCGGCATCTCCGAGCCCTCATCCACGGCGATATACGCCGTCGGTGGCTCTCCGGGGATCGAGCAAATCTTTCCCCCGCCAAATGGGCTGCGGCCGATGACGTTAGTGGGATCGTAGTTTTGCAACTGCAACATCTGTTCCTCAAAGTCGCTTACGTAGACGTTGGTCCCGGACGTGGCCGTGGTGCGCCGGTACCCGGGATGGCTTGAGGGAACTTGCTCAGTGGTATACACCGGCAGCAAGGGGTTGATCGGCGGCTCGCCCACTACCAGGAAAACGCTGACAAGAAAGGCGATCGACACAACCGCCGCCATGCACAGCACCGCTCCCAGGCCAATCAGGATCAACCACTTCTTCTTAGACATGCTCAATTCCTTTCTCGACCACCGATTCCAGAGTCACAAACGTCCACGGTCACACATTCCTATAGCTTACAAGATGCCGAACAATTCCGAGCGAATGATAGGACGAAAACTGTGTTTCAAGGCGATATACTGAGGCCGTGCAGATGATTCGGCCCTCACTTGATCTCCGTAATGCGATCGCCGACGCCGATGACGCCTTCGGAGAGGATTTGCGCTCGTAAACCGCCTTTATGGACGAGCCCTTTCAAGGTTTCTGGAAAGGAAGCTTTGGCCAAATGCTGGCAGGGTTCACAAAGGCGAATGCCCCGGATGCGCACTTCCCCGACCAGGAACTCTTTGCCGGACAGTTCATTCAGGTCGACCCCTTCCGTCACAATGTTCCGTCGCGCATGCGATGCCGTAAACGCGAGGCCCGAATCGCGGGCGAACGCCTCAATCTTTTCGCGTTCGATGAACGTGATTTCGTAGTCGGATTTTTGCGGATGCGGAGAAAACGTACCGTCACCGGAAGAATACCGATCTCCCACCTGCCCCTTGCCGGGAATGGCCCGAACCCCGTGCGTCGGCTGCATGGCAGACGCGGGAGAGGGTGCGATAAGAATTTGCGCGACTTGTTTCATTCCGTCCTCGATCTTCCGAGAATTGCCACTTACTGGCCGGCTTGCAAGCGTGCGAGCGCGTTCTGCGCCTCGGCGTAGTCGGGCTTGATTCGCAGGGCCTGCTCCCAATGTCCCCTCGCCTCTTGCAGCCTGCCCAGTCGAGCGAGAGCGAGCCCCAAATTGTAGTGCGCTTCGACGTAATCGGGCTTGATCCGCAGGGCTTGCTCCCAATGTCCCATCGCCTCCGGCAGCCTGCCCAATCGGGCGAGAGCGAGCCCCCAATTGTAATGCGCCTCGGCGAAGTCGGGTCTGATCCGCAGCGCATCCTCGTAGTGTCCAACCGCTTCCTTCGTCCTCCCCTCTTGTTCCAGGGCAAACCCCAGATTGTTGTGCGCTTCCGGGAAGTCCGGCCGGATCCGCAGGGCCTGCTCATAGTGTCCGATCGCTTCCGGATACTTGCCCACCTGCAGCAGAGCGTTCCCCACGTTGTTGTGCCCCTCGGGGTCGTCCGGCCTGGCCCGCAACGCCTGCTCATAGTGTCCGATCGCCTCCGGATACCTGCCCACCTGTCGCAGAGCGTTCGCCAGGTTGTTGTGCGCCTCCGGATAGTCCGGCCTGATCCGTAGCGCATCCTCGAAATGCTCGATTGCTTCCTGACCCCTCCCCTGTTCAATCAAGGCCAGCCCCAGGTTGTTGTGCGCGACCCACGCCAAAGGGTTGTGAAGCAGATTGTCCCGGAACAATGTTTCCTGGTTGCAGAATACCAGACAGCGCTGCCAACTCAAGGTCCCCAACACAATCATCACCACCCCGGCAACCAAGCCAATAACCTGCTGTTGTCCACGAGGGAGGTGCGTGCCAAGCGTCACGGCACCGGCGGCTGCCAGTGCGGTAACCCCCACCATCGAATAGTACTGCCAATGGTCCGCCACCATCGAGTACCGGTAGAATCCCTGGTCGAAGAACCCCAGCACCGGGAACAGCATCACGACAGAATATCCCAACCCAAACAACAACGGGCGGCCCCAACCGTCGCGCTTCCGCCACAGCAGCGCAAAACTTCCCGCCAACGCAATCCCGGGCAGCCAGCCGCTCCAACCCCATCCGGCCGGATTCCACTGGGGGTAGACCATGCACAGATCCAGCGGGAAGACCGCTTTGTAGAGGTAAAACCAGGGCGCCAAACCAGCAACCGCCAGGCGGGAAAACAACCCGCCGACGTGGACCAGCCGTCCACTCAGATCTCGATTGTACTCAAACCAGATGGTCGTCAATCCGAGGAGGATGGACAGAGCAAAAAACGGCGCGGTGCGCAACCAGTCCCTGGATCGGAGCCGGCCGCGCAACCACCAGACGCATCCCAGCAGCACCACCGGCAGCATCACCACCGCCGCCTTGCTCAGCAGCGCCAGCAAAAACGCCGCCAGCGAAAGACCGTACCAACACCCCTCGTTGTCCTCATCAAATCGCAGGTACCACAGAATCGACAGGGCGACAAACAGCATCGATAGCGTGTTCTTCTGCTCGCTGATCCAGGCCACGGTGGCCACGTTGACCGGATGGACGGCGAACAACAGCGCCGCCAGCCAGGCACCGGGAATTCTCAGGTGCCGCAGGATGATCCAGATCAGCAGGACATTGGCCGCATGCAACAGAATGTTGACCGCGTGATACCCCACGGGGTTCTTTCCCCACAACCGCCATTGCAGCCACCTGACACTTGATGTGAGCGGGTAGTACTCGTGGGCTTCCGTCGTAAACCAAATGCGATACAGCCCGTCGCGAGCCTGGACCATCCGGTTGTTCGTAATCAGCCCATCGTCGTCCCAGATGAATCCGGCACGCAGCGTGGGCATGTAGGTGACAACCGTCACCAGCAGAAGCAGGCCGGCCGCCGTCCAGCGTCGCACGTTCCAGGTATTGTTCATCGGTGTGCGGGGCAGCAATTCAGCGCGGTGCGACAGGTGGATTCGTCATGGGATTCACTCCATTTCCTGAATGCAATCGCCCACGTGGATGACACCTTCCGAAAGGGTTTGGGCTCGTAACCCACCCTTATTGACGAGTCCTTTCAAGGTTTCGGGAAAGGAAGCTTTGGCCAGATGATGGCAGGGTTCACAAAGGCGAATGCCTCGGATGCGGACTTCCCCAACATGGAACCCCTTGCCCGCCAGTTCATTCAGGTCGACCCCTTCCGTCACAATGTTCCGTCGCGCGTGCGATGCTGTGAACGCGAGGCCTGCGTCGCGCGCGAACGCCTCGATCTTTTCGCGTTCGATGAAGGTGATTTCGTAGTCGGGCTTCTGCGGATGCGGGGAAAAGGTCCCGTCACCGGAACAATACCGATCTCCCACCAGCCCCTTGCCGGGAATGGCGCGCACCTCTGGCGTCGGCTGCATGGCAGACTCGGGAGAGGGTGCGATAAGAATTTGCGCGACTCGTTTCATTCCGGCATCGAACCGTGTTGACTACAGCCCCGCGTTAGGCGACGTGCTCATGTCTCAACTCGGGACGTTGTCACGAATGCTTCATCTCACGGCGAGCAAGGTCCGAAACAACGATCTTCGCAACAGCGCCAACGAAAATGAATGCCCATGCGGCCAGGATGGCGTAGTGAAAACCTCGCAACCATGTATAGCCCAGTCCTGCCGCAATCAAAAGGCTTCCGACTCTTTCGATGAAGTCCAAACGCTTGTGTTGAGTCCTATCCATCACCGCACCTTCCTTTCCATTCCCTCCACATCGGTCAAGGGTGCGAGCCTCATTAAACCGCTGATGGAACCGCGAGGAAAGCAGAAAGAGGAATTCCCGCTTTGGACGATTGGCGAACGTTGTGCTTTGAACCTCCGCCTACCGTCTCAAAGTGAGCGACTGCCGGTCTCACCAGCGGCTGGCAGTTTACTCAACGGGGTGGTTAGCACTTTTCTCATCTGCTGGCCTCGTCCGAAAGAGCCGTCCGGATCCCACGTTTGAAGTTCGTAACCACATTTGGCGTAAAATCCGACGGCGTCATCTGCTGAAAACACGACCGCGGCCGTACGTCCATTTTGGAGGGCATATTTTTCTGCGAGCGAGAGCATGATTTGGCCATATCCCCGGCGCTGTTTATCCGTTGCTACGGCCACCGTCCGCATAATGGCAAAACCCTGTTCGGGCACAATGTCAATCCTCATGGCCGCAACTGGCAAGCCGTCGCACGTAAGAATCACCGGATGGTTCTGCGCCTTGCAGTCATCTGGATGGTTCTGGTCGTACACCCCGAAAAGACCGCGGTCTTCAAACAAGATCTTTCGGCGAATGGCATGGAAGGCCGTCCACCGGTCGCTCGTAACAACTGGGACCAACAAACATGTGTGCTCAGCCACTCTCCTCCTGAAGCAGCCCACCCATGGTCCCAACCTAAGCCATGACAATTCGAAATGCGAGCCTTTCGAATTGCATCCATCAATCGATCTTGCTATAAGTTGCCCAGCAAGATCGGTCGTTGCGAAGGTTTGGGGTCAAGTGAAAGACTACTACAAGGTCTTGGGAGTTTCTCGCACCGCTTCATCGAACCAGATCAAGCAGGCGTACCGGGGTCTCTGCAAAACCTATCATCCCGACAAGAACCCATCGCCCGAAGCCACCCGAATCATCCAGGAGGTCAACGCGGCTTACGAGGTATTGTCGGATACGACCGGAAAAGCCATTTACGATTCCGACTTGCGCTCCCCGAAGGGGTCGGCAACTTCCTGGGCGGAGTCGAGCCCGTCACCGGATCAAGCGGAGGAAGAGATTCGGGAAGTCTTCTGCGATCGGTGCCACATTCAGGATCCGAGTCTTCGTCTCTCGGTGTTTTATGATGTGTCGAGCTTCGTGCTGGCATCCCGAAGAACTCCGCATGTGCACGTCCTGTGTGCGGCCTGTCGGTCAAAGGGAAGCCTCTGGTACAACCTGCGAACGTTGATTCGAGGATGGTGGCATCCGGTCGGGTTCTTCTGGACGCTGCAGGCGGTGTGGTACAACACGATCGGCGGCCAGCAACCGAACCCGTACAATGCCGCGTTGCTCGCGTCACTTGGCCGCGACTTGTACCGAAAGGGGAACATGGAGGATGCCTACGTTGTTCTGAAGCGCAGCCTGGCTCTCCGACCGAATGCGAGTATTCAGGCGATGCTGGATTCCCTCCGTGTGCGCGTGAAGCCACCGCGGCCCCGTTCGTGGAGGGTAGGCCTGTTTTCATGGAAGGCGCATCCCGCTATCTACAATGCCCCGTTCGTAGCACTGGCGGTTGCCGGTATGGTGGCTCTCCTTTCTACTGTGGGAAGCCAGTCAACGATTCTCATCAAGAGCAAACTGCAAAGCAGTACCACCAACCGGAGTAAGAGGATTCTGATCTATCGCGGGACACAGAGTGAAACCGTCAAGACGCCCTGACCTGACGGTGTTGTTTCGAGCCGCCGGTGTTACGCTGCGCGCTCGTACACGACCCGCTACGGATTTTCTTGGCGGGCAACGTTGTGGTCCGGCCCTAGGTGGTTCGACTGTCGCTTGAGGGTGCGGACGGTGTCGATGAAGTCGGGAATCCGTGGGTTGTACCGGTCGTGTTTCGCAACGTCCTCCAGGACAGCGAGCGCGTCGTCGTATCGGCCCAATTCTATATAGAGTTGGGCGAGACGGAAGTTGGCATCAGGACTTTCCGGACAAAGCGCGATCGCCTGCCGAAACGCGTACTCCGCCTCGGGAACCATGTGACGGAAGGCATACAGTCCGCCGAAAGCCGAACGCAGTTTGGCGAACGTCCTCTTCGCGGCTTCGTCGCGTTGAAACCGAGGATCGTTGTGAAGATCCTCGAACAACGCGTCCCACCAAGCACGATCGCGGGCGATCATATTTGGTGTAAGTTGCGGAATGGGATCCTTGTTGATTCGGAAAATGAGGCCGAACGGCTCCAGGTACGGATACATCCAGGGGATCGTGTAACTCTCTTCCACATAGAATGTGTGCCGGTCTTTATTGTGGTCGAAGAGCGATTTCGCCAGGTAACTGTTGACCGCCATCACGCTGGTGACACCTTGGAGGCTGACGCGGCCACCTTCGATTTTCACCTCCTCGCCGGGCAGAGGGTGGCGCGTTCGGAGTTCGTCCAGGTACTGACGAATGGCGGCCTGTACATCGTCGTCATTGGGCAACCAAATCGGATCCTGTGGATAGGCTGTGTCGCGCCCCAGATGGCGCCATCCGAACTCGAACACTGCGCGTTCCCAAGCGGAAAGGTCGCCCAAGGTTTTCGGATTCCGTGGATCGGGACGACCAGCCCCATAATGATCGCGGACGTTTCTGAGGTAGCGCCCGTCGGCCAATGCGTTTTGGGTGATGATGTATACATCCTGGCGGTCGAACACATCGCTCCCGGGATACTTCGCCATTCGAGTTTTTGCGGATAGCGAGACCTGGCTCTCGACAAAGATCATGTACGTCGGCAGGAATCGGCCCTGGTCCGTGCCCCCGAGCAGGATCGCTCCTTTGTCCATGTCGGGATAACCACCGCCGGGCTCGAACACTCGATAGCCGAACTCGTATCCGAAATCGTGGGCGTGTTGGTCGGACCCGGCCCAGTTGAGGGCGACCGGTGCCAGTGGCAACGCCGCGACGAGGGCCGCCAGTGGCAACGTCATTCCGCGCAGTGAGGGCCTCTCCGACACGAGGTTTCCGCATCCGAGAATCAACCCGTAGCCGATCCACAGCGCGTACAAACAGTGGCACGGCAGAAAACTGACAAGTGCGGGATATAGTTTTCGGCGTTCGAAGCTCGGGTTCGAGAAAAAGATGAAATCCAACGCCAGAAACAGAAAGGCGATCAGCAGAAAGAGCAACCAGCGGCGGTCTTCACGGGCCAAATCCCGGTAGAACAACATCGCCAGCAATGCGATCAACGCGTAGACGATGGTGAACTGCGATTTGAGATCGTCAAAGAACATGTTGATCTGACCCCAAAATTGGAGCGGGCTGCGTTCGGCATGAACTTTTTCGCACTGACCGATCGTGGCCTGATGAACCACGGCAATCAGGCCGTGCCCGTAACCCCCGCTGATCGGCGGGTTGGTCGCGGATGACAGGGGGACATAGGCGTACAGAGCCATCCCGAGAATTACAGCAGCATAGATCGCGAGCGCCCGTCGCCACATTCCCATCAGCCCGGGACCCTGTTTCCACAAGTAGCGCAGCCACACGGCGGCACCGACTCCATGCCCCAAGACCAGGGCCGCTGCGAACGCCCCCTGCCAGAACAAGCTGCCGGGTGACACGATCATTTTCACCACGGCCAATACAATGACCGCCAAAATCGGCGCCAATACATCCCGACCCAACTCACGGTCGACGAACCACAGGAATGTCGGGAACGCCACTGTCAGCAGCACCAGTGTCTGGTGATCTGTGAGGCTGACACCCCACAAGAACCCCGCCAGATAAATCCGCCACCGGCGTTCCGGCTCGAAACTCCAGCGGTAGAGGAGAGCGAGGATCGCCACGAGAAAGAACACGTTCAGCGTCCCCACCTCCGTGACCACCGATTGGGACCACATCGCCGGGGAAAATGCGAGCATCCATGCCGCCGAGACGGAGCTTGCCAGGATGATCCAGTTCAGCCCCGCACCGCTTTCCCTCCCTTGCAAGAACCCGCACCGGGACGCCATGACGCGTCCGCTCTTCGAGATGAGCCATGCCATCAAGCCGACGGCCAGAGCCCCCACGAGGGCGCACATCAGGTTGACACGCCAAGCGATGTTGTTCAAGGGAATGATCCGTTGCCAAATCGCGGCGAGAATCATCCACACCGGGTATCCCGGCGGATGCGGTACGCCAAGGCTATGCGAGGCGGTCAGCAGCTCGCTCGAGTTCTCCAAGGTCACACCCGGAGCCAGCGTGCTCAGATACACGGCAAAGCTTACGACGCTCGCCAGCAAGAACGCGATCGTGTCGCGGGCACTGAAGAACCGCTGGTGCGCCTGCCGAATGGATCGCGCGGATTCCGTCGTCCCGATCGGCGCAAGGGAATCGCTCATGGTTACGGAGATTGTCGTATGCGTATGCGGGAACGTCCCGGTTCATCCAGAGGACTTTCGTGAAACACGGGGCGTGCGTCGAAATCCATGTTTGACCGCCAAGGCCCAGACCATCCACAGGGCTTCTCGAACAATGTGTCCTGACATTTTGGACTGGCCGGCGTACCGGTCCGTAAACGTAATCGGTATCTCACGAACGCGGAACCCTTTCATCCACGTCTCGTAGGTCATTTCGATTTGGAAAGCGTAGCCGTTGCTGCGGACCGCGTCGAGGGCGATCGCTTCCAGTACGCTACGACGGAAGCACTTGAAGCCGCCTGTGGGATCGTGCACGGGCAAGCCCGTGATGAATCGCACGTAATAGGACGCGCCCTTGCTCAGGAACAAACGGGACAGTGGCCAGTTCACCACGCGCACGCCGTCAATGTACCGCGAACCCAGCACGAGATCGGCATTCTCCATCGCCTTTTGCATGTTGGGGATCTCGTGCGGGTCGTGCGAGAAATCGGCGTCCATCTCGACCAGGTAGGCATAGCCCCGCGACAGGCCCCATTTGAACCCCGCGATATAGGCCGTGCCCAATCCGAGCTTGCCGGCGCGGCTCAGCAACTGCACCCGCGGATTGGCCCGGGCGATCTCCGTGACAATGCCCGCCGTGCCATCCGGAGAGTTGTCATCCACCACCAGCACATCGAGGCTGGGAGCCTGTGCCAACACCAATTCGATCACCGAACGGATGTTCTCCTTCTCGTTGTATGTCGGAATAATGACCAGCGTTCGTTCGTTTTGTACCATGTTACGGAGTCTCCTTCACCAACTGCGGGTTGGCCAAAACCAAGTACGCGCCCTGATGAAACACGACGGGCCACTTCTCGTCTTGGGTGCGCTGGACAATCTCCCGGACACCGCGCAAACCCAACGTATACACCGCATCAATGCCGATTGGCAACTGTGCTTGCCGTCCGTCAGGAAGAATCCGCTGCTCCACCCCATATTCCATCACCAAGTATTTCGCCTGCTCCAGGCGGCAGTCGAACCAAAACAACTCGCGGGGAATGTGGGCCGGCACGGGCATATCGTTGTCCACGCCCTCGTAGCGGGCGCAGAACGTCAGCATGCTGCGCCGGTCGCAATGCGCCAGCCAATAAATTTGCTTCGGCACAATCACAAAGTCGTCCTTCGTCGTGTGCGCGTTGACGAAGGCCATCGCCGCCTCGGCGTCCGGGGCGGATTGTTGTGTCCACAGGTCAATTCGGGTGTGGAAATGGCCCCAAGCCCCCGTTGCCGACAACCAGGCAAACCCCGCCAACACGAGCACGGCAATGGTGCCCGCCGCCTCTTCACCGGATTTGACCGCCAGTCGTTTGGTCAACTCACCGGCCCATGCGAGCACACCGGCAAAGCCGACGGCCATCAGCGGGAGAAAGATCGTCGCGGGATAAAAAAACAGCGGCACATTGTTCAGCTTCTGGAACACGCCGTACATCAACACCAGCAACCAAATGGGCATCCACAATCGCAAACGCCAATCCCGTGTTGGCAGGAACACAAACCCGATGGTCGCCACCGTGAGCCACCAATCATGCCCCGACCATGGCAACGGCGGGCCTTGCGTCGGCGTATGAAATCCCAGATTCCACACGTTCTCAACGAACCGTTCCACCTCGCCGCCAAACGTCGGGCGGACCTCGTTGCTGGCCACACTGGTCAGGCGCCCGACCTGTATCATCAGGTGTTCCCAACCGTGCACCGTGCTGTACCACAACACGAACAACCCGCCGTACGCCCCGGCCGCGATTGCCGTCACAGCGACGTCCCGCCAGGCGCGCGCCAGTTTCCAGTCACGTCCATTCACTACCGCCACCGTCACGACAACGGCCCCAATCAATGGATAGGTGAAATAATTCGTGGCCGTCGCCAACGAACAAAACAGCCCCGCCCCAATGGCGTCGCGGAGGCGCTTCTCCTGCACGTAGCGAATGAGAAATCCGACCGACACCAGCGCCAACGTTCCGGCCATCGGATGAGAACGCACCCAACGAAAATTAGTGTTGGCCTCGGAATACGCCAGGAACGCCGCGGCACAAAGGAGTCCAAAGCGCTTGTCGCGCAGTCGCGTCCCGATCCAGAACAGGATGGCTCCGGCCGCCAGCGCCGTCACCGCACCCACCGCGCGCGCCACGACGAGGTCGTTGCCAAATACCCGCAGCAGCGTGCCGGTCACCACCATATAGAGCGGCGGATACGGATACGGAAATACAAAGTCGTCGATGATCGGGCCGACCCGCGGCGTCCCATGAATGAAGGTCCAACTTTTCTCCATCCACTCGCCTTCATCGCCGTACCAGTTCGGGTTTGTCCGCAGATTCGGCAGGAAGAGCGTGGCCCACGCCACCACCAATGCGATGGCAAAGACACGTTCCCACTTCGTTTCTAACGGTAATTTCATTGTCGGTTGATAATGTAAACGCGCACCGGTCCGAAGTTCGTCCCCGTTCCGCCAAAACCCACCCGGCTGGCGTCGTAGCTGGTCCGATTGTCATCCACCACGAGCATGATCGAATTCGTCGCTAATTGGTTCCCCTGCCCCTGTCCGAGCATCGTGGCAAGGAATGGCAGGTCCAACTGTGCTGGTTCCACGCGCTGCCACCGGTCCATTTGTAGCAATCGGTTCTCCTTGACAAATTCCCGGGCGTCTCCGCGCGCCGAGACATACTCCGCCGCTGCCTGCTTGAACCCGAGTCCCGATCCATACGTCCCCTGAGCCCCGCCGTACCGAACCAAATACCGGTTCACATCGAGCATGAACACAATGTTACCGACGATGAAGGCCGCGATTCCCACCAGCAGGATCTTTGGCGGGATAGCTCGTTGCGCGAGCGCCCCAAGAGCCACGAAATAGACGGGATACAGAATGACGTAGTACGATAGATATGTCCAGAGGCCGGCCACAAGATATACGGCGAGTGGGACCACAACCCACAGGATCAGTATCCACGCCCTCTTCGACTCTTCGTCCGCTGTCACCTGGCGGCGAAACAGGGTTTTCACGGATTTCAAAGCCTTCACGCCAAACCACACCAACGCGATGGAAAACGCCAGCTGTTGCAGCCCCGGCAGCCAGTCTCCCAATGTGAGCGTGGTATCGAAATACCGGTTCTGTCCCGAGCCTTTGCTGGTCCAGATTCGATTTGAGTCAAATGCCTCGCTCGTGCTCAAGCCCAATATGTCCTCGATTTCGCCGGCGTTCATGATGGCCAGCGCGTGACGCCACGCCTCGGTCGGCCGACGCGGAAATGGGTACCCGCTTTGCGGGTTAATCGTCATCCCCCGCGGGAGTTGCTCCCAATGGCGACTGCTGCCTTCTTCGGACATGCGCTTCCACTCGGCCCAGCCGGTCTTCTGCTCCGCGATCACATACGGCAGCGCCAGCACGACCGCCAGCGCGACGCCGGCCACCGCAAATCGCCAATCGATCCTGGGGCGGAGTAGTACCACAACGGCGACGGCGCTCGCCGCCAGCGCAAACCCACTGTAGTGAATCTGGATCACACACAGCGGCAGGCACAGCAGCCAGAAAATCGCCTTCGGGTTCTTGCCAAGGATCAGCGAGTGCGCCGCCCACATCGTCCCGGTGGCAAGCACCGGCACGAAATCCTGGGCCCAGATTTTTCGCGAATATACCACCGCCCACGGACCCGACGCGAACAGCGCCGCCGCCACCAGACCGCTCACAGAACCATAGTACTTTCGCCCGATCCACCAGGTCGCAACCACCGCGGCCAGTCCCAGCACGGAAATCATGCCGCACACGATGGCGATGTTCGACGTCAGGAAAAACATGGGAATCAGCAGCCAGACGAACAACGGTGGATTCGATACCCCCACACTCGACATCAGACCGGATGTGGGCAATTTGCCGCCTCGGACAAATTCCAAGGCCTGATTGGCCGCGAACGCCTCGTCGCTTTTGAACTCCAGCAACTCCGGGTGCTGAAATCGCAACCAGGCACCCACTGCAATAATCCCCGCCAGCACCAGCCATTCGACGGCTGCCGGGATATGACCGCTGGACTTTGTGGGTTGTGCGCTCACTGCGTTCGCGCTTTCAGCGACCAGACGACCTTCTGGGCACGATTAATTCGAAACAACTCCATCCAGATCCTCACCGCGCGACGCAGGTTGTACGGGATCCGCGTATCCGGATCGTGTACCCACTTTACCGCGACCTCGGCAATGCGGTACCCTTCACGGGTCGCGACCACCAACATTTCAATGTCAAAGATGGCGGTGTTCGATGTGACCTGGGGAAATACCTTCTGTGCCACCACGCGCTTCATTGCCTTGAAGCCGCATTGGGTGTCGTGGATTCCATGGATGCACAACAACCGGGTTCCGACCCCAAACAACTTGCCGGCCAGCGCACGATGCCACGCTTGTGGCTGTTCGACGCGGGCGCCCGGCATCGACCGGGAGCCAATCGCCATGTCGTATCCGTCCGCTTCCATTTTCGGGAGCAGTTTGTCCACTTCGGATATAGGCGTACTCTGGTCGGCGTCAGTGAACAGAACGTACTCGCCCTGCGCGTCGAGCATACCGGCTTTCACGGCACCGCCTTTGCCGCGATTCGGATTCAGGTCGATCAACCGCAACATCGGAAAGGTCTGGGACAGCTCGCGCGCGGCCTGCGCCGTGTGGTCCCGGCTGCCGTCATTGACCACAACAATCTCGAATGGACGTCCCTTCGATTGCAAAAACTCGACCATTCCCGGCACGTACCGTTTGAGTCGCTCCTCCTCGTTGTACGCGGGTATGACGACCGAGAGGTACGGGCGCGCTTCCATCGTCGGTTCAACCGGCCTTCCGCAATGCCCCCATTTCGCGGAGCTTGGCGAGCGCTTCGGCGGCGTAATCCTTCTCCAGGTTCTGGCGTCGGATCCACTCGATATAATCGCGCACGCTGTCGCGTGGCGTCCGGGTCGGCTGCCAGCCGAGTCGCTGGAGCTTCGCGATGTCTGAAACGCTGTGGCGCGTATCGCCGACGCGATATTCGCCGCTCACGTTCGGTTCGATTCTCGCGCCCAGCGCTTCCGCCACGATGCCGGCAAATTCGACAACCGTATAGCCGCGTCCGCCACCAACGTTGAATACCTGATAGTTCGCCTCGTCACTTTCGAGCACGAGCCGATTGGCCCGCGCCACATCGCCCACGTTGACGTAATCCCGCAACTGCTGGCCATCCTCAAACACCGACGGTGGCTGTCCCTTCATCATCTGGAGGGTGAAAATGCGCAGCACACCCGAGTAGGCGTTGCGGAACGACTGATGCGGTCCCTGCACGATCGAGTACCGGACCGCCGTGCTGGGGATGCCATAGTTGCGACCCAGCGCGATGGCCATCAGTTCCTGTGAGTATTTCGCGATGGAATACTGGTTCTTCGGGTTGGCGTGCGTCTCCAGCAGTGGCAACGGCTTGATGGGGCCGCCGCACTTCGGACAAATCGGCTCCCAGAGCCCTTTGGACAACCGTTGCGGTTCGCGACCATCCGGAAACACTTCGCCGTCCTTCGGGCACTGGTATCGGCCTTCCCCGTAGACGAACTGGCTGCTGGCCACGACGACCTTCCGCACCGGCAGCTTCTCCGCGACGATCAGTTCATAGAGCAAGGCCGTCCCGACCGAGTTCACGTGGAAGAATTGCGAAAAATTCGGCAATAAATCCTGATAGGCCGCCAGATGGATCACGACATCAATCCCGCGCAGTGCTTTCGCCCAATCGTCGCGGTTGCGGACGTCCCCCGTGACGCGTTCGACGTCCTCGGACAGCCAGTCGGGCCACGTCCCGTCGCCGATATGCACCGGCGGGGTCAAGTTGTCGAGCGCGCGCACGTCATAGCCGGCGCGCAACAGTTCCACCGCAGTATGGGATCCGATGAACCCCGCCCCGCCCGTAATCAGCGCTCGACCTTTGCTCATGCGCTCACCGGGAGTGCGTGGCCTTCAACTTCTCGTAAAGATAGCTGGTGATGATATGGTCAAGGATCATGTGGACGTCTTCCACCGGGCCATAGCCATCGGAGGGAACGACCAGCGACACATCCGCCATCTTGGAAAGTTTGCCACCGGTGAATCCCGTCAAACCGATCACCGTCACACCGATTGGCTTCGCCGCTTCGACGGCTGCGATAATATTCGGCGAGTTTCCCGACGCCGATATCGCGACGAGGACGTCCCCGCGTTGTGCCAGATTCTTGAGTGGCTCGCTGAATATGTGATTGAAGTCGGTATCGTTTGCCCAGGCGGTCATCAACGATACGTTGTCGGTCAACGCGATTACGCGCAACCGCGGCCAGGGAGCGTCGCCCTTGTGGCCAAGCGTGCCTTTGCACAAATCGTTCATCATATGCGATGCGGTCGCCGCGCTGCCGCCGTTGCCGATAACAAAGATCTGCCGTCCCTCGTCCCGCGCCTGTTCGATAGCACGGACGATCTCGTCGATGGGTTTGAGTGGAAGCCGATCCAGTACGTCTTTCAATCCGCTGAGGTAATCTTTCGCAAAGTCGCTGGCTGTTTTCATGGATTAGTATCGTTGCAAATTCAACACGATCCGGCTCCCCCCCCGCTCCAGTCGGAACGGCATTTCGCGCAGGTTGGCCAATGCCTGCCGGACCGATTGGCGTTTGTCGCTGGGGACACACAGGAGGAAAAAACCGCCCCCGCCGGCCCCGGAAATCTTACCGCCAATGGCCCCGGCCTTTACCGCACGCTCGTAAATCTCGTCCAATTCGTCACTGCTGACCCCCTGCGCCAGCTTCCGCTTCGCCTCCCACCCCTGATGAAGGATGGCGCCGAGGCCGTCGATGTCGGCCAACTCCACCAGACGCCGCACCTGATGGGCCTGGCGGGTCATCTGCTTCAGGACCTCAATCTTCCCGGCAATGTTGGACTTCTGTTGCGACAGAATGGAGGACGCCTGCCGGGTCTTACCCGTGTAGAACAACATAAGCATGTTGTCCAGATCCTCCAGCGCCGTCCGCGTCGTCTCAACCGATGAGACGGTCACCGCCGGCCCCGGCCCAAATTCGAAGCAGCGCAATCCGCCATAGGCGGCGATATACTGGTCCTGCACGCCAATGGGCTTGCCGAGAATCCGAATTTCGATGTCACACGCCTCGCGCGCCAGCCGTTCCGGCGTCGGAACGGCCCCGACATAGTGGTACAGGGCGTTGAGGACACCAACGGTCACGCTGCTGGATGACCCCAAACCCGACCCTTCCGCCGGGATGTCCGAAAGGAAGGAAATCTCGATGCCCTTGGTCACGCCGACCTTGCGTAGGGCCTCGCGCACCAGTTCGTGCTCGATCTGATCAATGGACTCGACAATCTCTTTCTTCGTCCAGTTGACGTAAATCTTGTCGTCGAACCGTTCCTTGGCAATGCAGTACACGTACTTGTCGATGGCCGTGCTGACCACGCATCCACCGTTCTTTTCATAGAAATCGGCAAAATCCGTCCCCCCGCCGGCAAGCGAGATGCGCAACGGTGTCTGGGTAATGATCACTTCAACGCTCCCTCTTCGAAATCACGCTGTGCTTTGGCCAATCGTTCCGGCGTTCCCACGTCCTGGATGTACGCCTTGGGCTCCATCGCGTACACCGGACGATGTTCGGCCAGCAACTTCGGAAATACGTCCCGTCCGAAATCATAAAACTGACCGGCTGGAATCACATCCAAAACTTGCGGCTCAAGTACCAAAATACCAGCACTGATCAGATTTGTCGAAATCTGTTTTCGGTCGGGTTTCTCGACAAATCGAAGCACCCGGCCTTTCGAATCCGTCTCTACCACCCCGCCTGTCCACGGTTCGGGTGAGGCAAACAAGGCCACCGTCGCCAAGGCCTGATGTGTACGATGAAACTCCAGCAATGGTCCGAAGTCCACCCGCACGAGATTGTCGCCGTAAAACACTATGAATGACCCGCCGCGCAGTTCCGGCTCCATTTTCTTCACCGCGCCGGCGGTGCCCAGCAATTCCGGTTCGAGCGAATAGGTAATGGATACGCCGAACTTGCTGCCGTCGCCAAAGTAATCAGTAATTCTCTCGGGAAGGTAGTGCAGATTGACGATGAACTCACGGATCCCCTGCCGCTTGAACAACTCCAGATGGTGCTCCAACAATGGTTTGCCGCCAATCGGCACCATTACCTTCGGCACATCCAGTCCCAGCGAGCGCAGCCGCGTGCCGAGGCCTGCGGCAAGAATGAATGCCTTCATGCCCGCTCGCGCCGCGGCGGAACCGGCGAATCACCCGTTCCCCCACCCTTCTCCCTCAGGTACCGCGACAACAACGCCCACGCTTTCTGCATCGCCTTGGCGCGATGGCTGATGCGGTTTTTCACCTCGAGCGAAAGTTCCGCAAACGTTTTTGTCTGGCCGTCCGCAAGGAAGAGCGGATCATATCCGAACCCGCCGCCGCCGCGCTCGGCTTCGAGGATCGTCCCGTTGCAGATTCCCTCGGCGCAATCGTACAACCCGTTCTCGTCCGCGATCGCCACCACACAGCGAAACCGCGCGGTGCGCTTCTCGTAGGCCACGCCTTCAAGCATCTTGAGCAGCTTCTTGTTGTTCTCGTGATACGTCGCATCGTCGCCGGCGAACCGCGCCGACAGTACCCCCGGCTCGCCCTTCAACACGTCCACTTCCAGCCCCGTGTCGTCGGCGAGGGTCAATTTTTTGGCCATCCGCGCCATCTGCACTGCTTTCTTGACCGCGTTGTCGCGAATTGTCGCGCCGTCCTCGACGACTCCGGGCAGATTGGGCACGTCCGCCAACGAGAGTACGTCGAGCTGCAAATCGTGCAGCATGGCGGTCAGTTCCTTGAGCTTGTCCCGGTTGCGCGACGCGAGAAGTAATTGCATGGCCGCGCATTATACCGACCGCCGCGAAAAAATGAAGGACAGAGTGTATGGCACGGGCTCGCCACCCTGGAGACACAGCAATCGTTGTCCCCGAGTATGACCTCGCTCATCGACAATCTGGGCTAGGGACGGGTATAGTCCGCCGCACGATATGCCAAGCCAGCTTCCGATTCTGTATCTCGTCTCGCTCTTTATGGACATGAGCGTGGCGGCGGTGATCTTCGCGATCAGCCGTCGGGCGGCCGAGCTGGGGGCGAGCGCGTCGGACCTCGGTTGGTTGGGGGCGGTGTGGATCGGCCTGTACGCGGTACTGGCGCTGGTGACGGGGCGTGTGTCCGACCGTGTCGGACGCCGCAAACTTGCTGTTGTCGGTTGCGTCATTGCGGCGCTCATGGCGCTGGCGTGTTCGTTGACGACGCAGATCGGTCTCCTGCTGGTGTTCAGCGCCCTGTTCGGCGCCGGCCTGTCGTGTTTCTGGCCGTCAATTATCGCATGGCTCGGGGAAGGACTCAGCGGTCATGCCCTTGCCGCGAGGCTGACGACCTTCGGCGTAGCGTGGAACATTGGCCTGTTACTCGGTTACTGTCTTTCGGGCGTTCTCTTCGAGCACTCCCCCCGTCTCGTCTTCTACGCGTCGACCGGTGCGATTCTGCTGGTTGGACTTTTGTTGCTGATACCGGCGCGCCAGCCGCCTAACACCCCGACGCGCACTGCGTCATCGGACGAGAGCCTGGAGATTCCCAAGGGACGCGGTTTTCGCAAGACGGCATGGCTGGCGAATTTTGCGACCAACTTTGCGCTCGCCGGCACCGCGGCGCTGTTTCCACAATTGGCGACGCATCTTGGGATCGGCGCGGACATCCATGGCGGCTTGCTCGCGGCTGGACGCGCGGCGGCGTTGGTGGCTTTCGCTGCCTTGCAGTTCCTCATGTTCTGGCGAACGCGGCTCTGGCCCCTGTGGATCGCCCAGCTTGGTTGCGCGGCCAGCATTGTCTGGATTGGCCTCGCCCACGCGACATGGATGTTTGCCGCGGCGTGGATTATCGGCGGCGCCGTGTCGGGCTACGCGTATCAAGCGAGCATTTATTTTACACTGGAAGAAATGACCGAGAAAGGCAAAGGCAGCGGATTCCATGAGGCTGTCGTCGGCAGTGGAATGTTCTTCGGGCCGATGCTGGCCGGCTGGGTCGGGAACAGCCATGGTCTGCGCGTCCCCTATTTCTTCTGTGCAGCCATGCAGGTCGCGCTCGTTGCCCTGCAAATGATGGTGGTGTGGACGCGGCGGCGCGTGACCGCTACTCCTTGATTTGTACCGGCTTGCCGCTGGCCGCGCTTGTATAGATCGCATCGAGCAATTCCATCACGACCAACCCCTCTTCGCCCGTGGCGATATGAGGTTTGTCGTGCACGATGCTGTCGATGAAGTGCTGATACTGGTTCGGAACGTCCGGCCCTGGCGGATGATGCAGCTTCATGTCGTAGTGCACGCCATTGCGCTCGACAAACAGCTCCGATTCGAATTTGTAGCCTTCGCCCACGTTCCGCTGCACGGCGCCACCGAGCGTGCCAAACAACCGCGTCTCCATCAACTCCTGCTCGGCGATGTACGATGTCCACGACGCCTCGAGTTCCAGCGTCGCGTCATTCTGGAACTTGATCAGCGCCACTCCGAAATCTTCCACGTCAAACTTCGCGCCCTTTTCTTTCGCGACGCGCGACCCGATGGCGTTGTAGGTGCTCGCCAGCACCCACACCGGTTTCGGGTACCCCATCAGCCACAACGCGAGGTCGAGCCGATGCACGCCGAGATCGATGATCGGTCCGCCGCCGGAGAGTTCCTTTTGCCCGAACCACCCGCCAAACCCCGGAATGAACCGCCGCCGCAGCCACATCGTTCGCGCAAAATAGATGTCCCCGAGCGCGCCCGCATCGACCTGCGCCTTGAGCGCCCACGATTGCAGGTGAAAACGATACGAGAAATTGATCATCAACCGTTTTTTGGCGGCCTTCGCCGCGGCCAACATTTCGCGGGCTTCCGCGGCGTTCATCGCCATCGGTTTCTCACAGAGCACGTGGCAACCGGCCTTCAGGGCCGCCAGCGTGAGCGGTTTGTGGAACTTGTTCGGGGTGCACACGCTCACGATATCGAGCTTCTCTTTCGCGAGCATCTCCTGCGCGTCGCGATACCGGTGGGGGACCTTAAACTCGTCGCCCGACACCTTCAGCCGCGTCTCATCGAGGTCGGTGATGGCCACGACCTCTGCGCCCGGATGCGACTGATAGCCGCGGATGTGCGACCGTCCGATGCCCAAACCGATGACGCCGCAGCGAAGTCTGGTCACTGTTGAACCCCGGCACGACCGAAATGCACGTCCTTCTTCTTGATCGGCTCGATGGCCGGGGCATTCGGCGCTTTGTCGGTCGGCAGTGTCACGTTGCGGCGGGCCCAACGGCAGGCGTTGCCGATCACGCGGATGACATTCGCATCGTGATAGGTCGGATAGGCCTCGTGGCCGGGGCGGAAGTAGAACACGCGGCCATTGCCGCGTTCCCAGCAGCAGCCGCTGCGAAATACTTCGCCGCCTTCGAACCACGAAATGAACACGAGCTTGTCCGGTTCGGGAATGTCGAAACGCTCGCCGTACATCTCTTCATACGGCAATTCAAAATATTCCCCCAAACCTTCCGTGATCGGATGACCGGGCGCGAGGTTCCAGATGCGTTCCTTCTCGTCGGCTTCGCGCCATTTCAGGGAACAGTTCGTCCCCATCAGCGCGCGAAAAATCTTCGAGTAATGTGCCGAATGCAGCACGATCAGACCCATGCCGGAAAGCACTTCTTGATGAACGCGCTTTACGATTTCGTCTTTCACATCGCCGTGGGCGACGTGGCCCCACCAAATCAGGACATCCGTTCCCTTCAACACGCTCTCGGTCAGTCCGTGCTCCGGCTCCTCCAGCGTCGCCGTCTTGCAGACGAAGTCTTTCGACGCGGACAACCCCTTGGCTATCGCGGTGTGCATGCCATCGGGATAAATCTTCTTGATCGCCTCGTTCTTGCGTTCGTGGCGAAACTCGTTCCAAATGGTGACGTTGATCTTTGTACTCATGGTGGGCCGCTCATAACAAAACCACCGCTGCAACGCGAGAGATTTATGGTGTGCGGGTCACTCTGCGAGTACACGATCCCGCTACTATTACTCGTGGCGTTTGACGATGAGGGTGGCGTTGTGGCCGCCGAAACCGAGGGAGTTGTTCATGCAAGCGCGGACGGTCGTCTGGCGGGCCTTGTTGGGCACGTAGTCGAGATCACATTCGGGATCGGGATTCTCGTAATTGATCGTTGGCGGAATCATCCCATCGCGGATCGCCAGCGCGCAGACAGCCGTTTCCACCGCACCGGCGGCGCCGAGCAGATGGCCGGTCATGGATTTGGTGGAACTGACGGCGAGTTTTTTCGCATGAGTGCCGAACACCGTCTTGATCGCCTGGGTTTCACACTTGTCGCCCACCGGGGTCGAGGTGCCGTGGGCGTTGATGTAATCGATGTCTTCCGGGTTGAGCGCGGCGTGACGCAAGGCCATCGCCATGGACCGAGCGGCGCCTTCGCCTTCGGGAGCGGGTGCGCTCATGTGGTAGGCGTCGCCGGTGATCCCGTAGCCGGCCACTTCGGCGTAAATCTTCGCGTGTCGCTTGCGCGCGTGTTCGAGCGCTTCGAGAATGCAGACGCCGGCACCCTCGCCCATGACGAAGCCATCGCGCTGCGCGTCAAACGGACGGCTGGCGCGTTCGGGCTCGTCATTGCGCGTGCTCATCGCTTTCATGGCGCAAAAACCGGCATAGCCCATCTGGGTGATCGCCGCCTCGGTGCCCCCGGCGATCATGATATCAGCATCGTTGTGCACAATCGCCCGGGCCGCTTCCCCGAGCGCATGGGTCGCGGTCGCACAGGCGGAGACGACCGCCAGGTTCGGGCCTTTCGCCCCCACCAACATCGACACGTAGCCGCTGGCCATGTTGACAATCAGCATCGGAATCATGAACGGCGAGACGCGACCCGGACCCCTTCGGATGAGGGTTCCCACCTGGTCTTCGATAGTCTCCATGCCGCCGATGCCAGAGCCGATCAGCACGCCAACGCGGTTGGGGTCACCTTTCGCTACGTCGACACCGGCATCCGCGATCGCCTTCTTGGCCGCCCCGATCGCATATTGCGTGAACCGATCCGTGCGGCGGGTTTCCTTGATCGGCATGAACTCCTCGGGCTTGAAGTCCTTGACTTCACCGCCGATCTTGCAGTCGTAGGCTGTGGTGTCGAATCGGGTGACGGGCGCGATCCCGCTCTTGCCCGCGAGGAGATTCTGCCAAAACACCTCCAGCTCACTGCCAAGTGGCGTGAGGACTCCAATCCCTGTGATGACAACGCGTCGTTCGCTCATCGATTCTGAAAGCGGGGAAAAATTGGGGCATAAAGCGTGAAATTGCAACTCACTTTATGCCCCGCAATTTTTGGGCCCCGGTGTTGGCCCTGAGCATCGGGCCGGGCCGGGGCGGTGTTCGGGTTACTTGTCGCCGCGATCCTCGATGTACTTGACCACGTCGCCGACGGTCTGGAGCTTCTCGGCGTCTTCATCGGGGATTTCCGCGCCAAACTCCTCTTCAAATGCCATGACCAATTCCACCGTATCAAGGGAGTCTGCGCCCAAATCCTCGATGAACTTCGCCTCGGGTGTCACTTGATCGGGATTCACGCCGAGCTGTTCGACAATGATCTCCTTCACACGGTCTGCTACGGATTTTTCTGCCATACGCTTCTCCTCCTTCAAAAACTTTCGTTTCTTTATGCGAAAACTCGCTCGCTTGTCAAAGTTTTGTTTCGGCCGTCATCGCACCGCTCGCGGTCACATCGCCAAACCGCCATCCACCGTGATCACCTGGCCCGTCACGTACGCCGCCAGGTCGCTCGCCAGAAACAGCACCACATTGGCCACGTCCTCCGCCGCGCCCAAACGTCCCAGCGCAATCCGCTTCTTCAACTCCTCCCGCGCCGGCTCTCCCAGCGCGTCCGTCATTTCCGTCACGATAAACCCCGGTGCCACGGCATTGGCGGTGATGTTCCGCGACGCCAGCTCGCGGGCCACCGATTTCGTGAATCCGATGAGACCCGCTTTGGACGCGGCATAGTTAGATTGGCCCGCATTACCCGTCAAGCCTATAATTGACGTGATATTGATGATCCGTCCGCTGCGCTGTTTCAGCATCGCCCGGCTGACGCTCTTGGTGAAATTGAACGCGCCCTTGAGGTTCGTGTCCAGCACCGTATCCCACTCTTCCTCAGTCATGCGCAGGAGCAACTGGTCGCGGGTGACGCCCGCATTGTTCACGAGCACATCCACGCGCCCGAATGCCTTGACTATCTTCTCACACGTCTCGGCTACCTGGGCGCCGTTGGCCACGTCCACCGAATACGCGGTCGACTTGCCACCGGCTTTGACGACCTCGGACGCCGTCGCCTCGACGTTGGCCAGCGTCCGGCCGCACGCGGCAATGACGGCGCCCTCGCCCGCCAGCCGCAACGCGATCGCTTTGCCAATCCCCCGCCCCGCCCCCGTCACCACCACCACTTTGTTCTCGAGCAATCGTTGCATAGCGTTGCCTTCTTACCGGCAAGTGGGAACGATTGTCAACCCCGCAACTCAAAGAGCAGTGCATCCCTTCGGTGTCGTAGGTAGCAACTGTCTTTTCATGTGGGTTGGAATTGTGGATTTTTGAGCAGTTGGTTGAGCAGGATGATCAGCTTGCGCATCACGGCGACGAGGGCCACTTTGGGTGCTTTGCCGGCCGCGATCAGGCGC
>Ga0326728_10002691_pt1 | contig 58124 bp, 51 predicted proteins | sample MB3enrmetagenome_FD_207602 | JGI IMG/M metagenome (GOLD analysis project Ga0326728, IMG submission 207602) | Lab enriched peat soil microbial communities from McLean, Ithaca, NY, United States - MB31MN | ecosystem: Environmental > Terrestrial > Soil > Wetlands > Peat | place: USA: New York... | reverse complement strand
CTTTCCCCCTGTCGGTAACATCAACAATTTGCTATTAGTGCGAAAAAATACTTTCTTGTCATGAATTATCTCTGATAAAACTCTATAATTGGCTGATGTTACCGACAGGGGGAAAGTCACTCTTCAGGGCTGCTGGCTGAACGTGGAAGTTGTGCGAATTTCGACATATTTTTATTCCAACCTGGGGTAAAATCGCATTCGAAGATCCAATGAAGCAAGCAAAAAGTTGATATAATGCTCTTGATCAGAAGCCAGGGGCGGCTTGATAGGAAAAGCGATCCGAAAAACCGTGTCTAATTTTTCCTATCCGCCAGTTAGGAATTTTGTTCGCGGCGGTGTTCCAGACAAGATCGCAAGAGCGATTTCCGGTCATAAGACAAGACCGGTTTTTGATCGGTGCAATATGGTCGATGAACGAGATCTGTGGGATGCTACCATAAGGCTGGAGCATCACCTGGCACAGGCAACGGTCCCAGTTTGGGCCCAGTCTGACCCAACAGAGGGAAGTTCAAAGGGTTCTTTAAGCAAAGAATCTAATGCAGAAAAGTTGTAACTCATTGATGTGATTTAATTGGATTTGGCGGAGGTGCATGGGAATCGGTTGCGCCTACCGCGTTGAACCCACGTAAGTTATAGGTTTTGCAGTCAGCACCGCAGTACAGACATAAACCGGCGCCATGCATCAAGCACAGATTGGGCGATCAAGCCGATGTGTTCAAAAATTCATGATTCTATTGTCCCAACCTGAAGTAAAATCGCCCGCAGCGCAGGAATGAACGGCCTAATGGAAGGTGACATAAGGCGCAATTATTCAGAAATTGCAATCGCCGATTTAAAAAAATGCACTTATTTCACTTATAGGCACTCAGTCGAGCAGAGGGGTTAAGGTAACATAGATGAACAAGTGTCTATTTTGATCCGCTAAGCGGCGTACTATTATCTATTTCTATCGCGAGATTTCATGCAATTATCCGCAAAAAATCCCGATTATCCCGTGATGTTGGCGCGCACGGCGCATTATATGCCCGGCTACACCGTTACCCAACCTTTGGGGATACTCTATCTCGGTAATGCGCTGCGCGAGCACGGATACCGCAATGTCCGGCTGATCGACATGCGTCCGGACCGCATGGAGGTGGGCCAGCTTCTCGAGCAAGTGAGGCGGTTTCGCCCGCGTTTTTTGGGACTCTCCTGTCTTTCCTACGAGTCTCCCACGGTGGCCAAGATCGTGAGGGAGGTGCGCAAGTACGACTCGACGATCCACGTCGCTTTGGGCGGCCCGCTGCCCTCCTCCATGAAGGAGGAAACCTTCAGCGTGATAGGCGCGGATTCGATCGCGATTGGCGAGGGAGACAGGACTATTATCAAACTGGTGGACGGCGTGGCGGAGGGAGAGTTGCCGCCGGCCGATGCCGCTCCGGCCGGCATCCCCGGCCTGTTGTTTCGCGGGCATCCGGATCCCGAGGGCGCCGCGGCCCCATCGTTCATGGACGATTTGGACCAGCTTCCCATGCCGGCCTGGGATCTACTGGATATCAGCCGGTACTACGGCATCGCGAATTTTAACTTCTTTCTCAAGTACCCCAACTACATGTCGATCATGACCACGCGCGGCTGCCCCTACCGCTGCGCCTACTGCCACAACGTGCTCGGCAAGGTTTTTCGCAAGCGAAGCGTGGATCACGTGATGCGCGAGGTGCATACTCTGGTTAAAGACCACGGGATTCGCGAGCTTCATATCATCGACGACTCTTTCAACCTCGACCTGGAGCGCGCCAAGGCGATCCTGGACGAGGTAGCGAAGATACGACCGCGCGTGGCTATCGCCTTTCCCAACGGCCTGCGCAGCGATCGACTGGACGAGGAGTTTTTATACAAGGCCAAGGCCGCGGGCGCCTACAAGATTAACTTCGCAGTGGAGACCGCTTCGCCCCGGATGCAAACCAAGATAAGAAAGAACCTGGATCTCGAAAAAGTACGCGAGATAATCCGGATCAACGACGGGCTGGATATCATCGGGCACGGGTTTTTTATGTTGGGTTTTCCCTCCGAGACCGAGGAGGAGATGCGGCAGACCATCGATTACGCCCTGAGTTCGCGCCTACATACGGCGAATTTTTTCGTGGTGCAGCCGTTTGAGGGCACGGATATCTACAATATGTTCAAGGAACTGCATCCGGAGATGGCCAATAAGTCGGACAAATTCAGTTACTATCAGGCCAATTTCGAAATCTACGAGATTCCGAGAAAGCGCTTGCAGATGCTGGTAAAAGAGGCTCACCGCGACTTCTATCTGACGCCCTGGCGGCTGGCCAAGCTGGTGCGCCTGATGCCGCACAAGTCCGCTCTGATCCGGGGCGGGTTGCGGCTCGCCTACCGGGGCTTTCTCGGAAAAGGCTGAGCCGCCGGAGGGTTTAGTTGCACGGGCGCAGATTTGAATATGAACCTATTTGAGGCGCGCAGCCGGCTCTTGAGAGTTTGGACCAGACTAGCGAGGTGGGCCCCCTCGCCTCTGGTAAGGGCGTTATTGCTGCTTGTTTCAGCCGTCGCCATGGTGCTCGGTTTGGGCTTAACCTCGTTCTGGCTGGAAAAGGCGATGGAGTTGGAGGGCTCGCGCTATGTACTACGCAATCTGCCGCTTCTGGTCCTGGGCTTTATCGCCGCGGCAAGCTTCACGCTATTTAACCTTGGGTTACGCTGGGCGCGCTGGCATTTTCTGATTCGACGCGTGGGAGCATATCTAGGTACAAAGGATAGCTTATTAATCTATCTATCCACCTTGCCCGCGGTAATCACCCCTTTTTATTTAGGGGAGCTGCTGCGCGTGGTGATGCTGGGTAAGAGATATTCGCGTTATCGTTTCGACGTGGCGGCTATCTGGTTGATGGAGAGGTGTTCGGATCTTCTGGCCTTGTGCTTGTTTTTGAGCTGGGCCCGCGGCCGGTCGGTTTATTTTTTGGCGTCCGCACTCTTGTGGCTGTGTGCGGTGGGCCTGCTCAGGATGATCTACCGTCAGGTTAAGGGCTCGGACTACCCCCAGCCTTTTACCCTGGCGGTTTTGCTTCTGTCTTCCCTGGCGGCCAGTATTTTGCCGGGGCTGGCGCTATGGGCGATCGCGCGCATCCTGAGCATGCCGCTAAATGTGGTAAAGATCATCGACGCCTTCGCCTCCAGCACTATATTCGGCAATATCACGGGCGCGCCGAGCGGCATAGGCGTAACCGGCTCGGTATTGGTTCTGGCGCTGCAAAAAAGCGGCGTGACGCTGCTCGATGCCATCGAGGGGACCTGGATCTACCGCATGGGAACCGCTTGGCTGGTGATCGTGCTGGGAACCATGATTGCGCTTACGTTTCGGCGCCGCCTGCTGGCGATCTACCGCGAGGGGCTGGCGGATAATCATTTTGATCAGATAGCCCAGCAGTATAGCCAGGAGATCCCGAGCTGGATTGCCGAGCGGCTGCTGACGCGCAAGATCGACGTGATGCAGCGCCGGTTGACCGCTCACGGACTTGGGACAAATAGCCGGGGGATGGACCTGGGCTGCGGTCAAGGATGGCACGTTTGCGAAATGGCGCAACGCGGCTATCAAATGTACGGCGTTGACCGATCGGCGGAGCAGCTCAAGTTCGCCGTGGGGTGCGCCGAGGAACGCGGGCTGAACGTGGACCTGCGGGCGGCGAGCCTTCCTACACTGCCGTTTCCCGACAATTTTTTCGATTTCGTATATGCAATAAATGTGTTTCACCACTTGACGGACGACGAGGCTCGACCGAAAGCCTTGGAGGAAATAGTGCGGGTGCTCAAGCCCCAAGGGATATTTTTTCTACAGGAGATTAACACCATCAATCCGCTGTTTCGGATCTATATGGGTTACCTGTTTCCGCTGATTCGAGGCATCGATCTCGGCACCGAGAAATGGATAAGAACCAATCAGCTGCCTTTGGCGCGGGGAGCCGAATGGCAAAAAGATTGCGACTATTTCACTTTTCTGCCCGATTTTATTTCGCCCGGGCTAATGCGTTTTTTTGAAGGAATCGAGCGTTTTTTGGAGTGGTCGGTCTTTCGCAAATGGAGCGCGCATTACGTGGCCCGGCTGGTCAAGCAGGCATAATTGTCGTTTTTTTGAAACTGGCTATTGCCGCAGTACAGACATAAACCGGCGCCATGCATCAAGCACAGATTGGGCGATCAAGCCAGTACTGGTTACTGAAGCGCGCCCCAATTTCCTCCGCAGTACTGATCGCCCCTATGATTACTGAAGCACGTCCCGGTCATACGGCAGGCGCAAGCTGGCTGAACGGGGAAGTTGTGCGAATTTCGACATATTTTTATTCCAACCTGGGGTAAAATCGCATTCGAAGATCCAATGAAGTAAGCAAAAAGTTGACATAATGCTCTTGATCAGAAGCCAGGGGCGGCTTGATAGGAAAACCGATCCGAAAAACCGTGTCTAATTGTTCCTATCCGCCCAAGCCGCTCGTTCCGCCGGGCAACATGCCGATTCTTGAGATCTTAGTCCAGCGACTAATCCGCCACGGAATGGCTCGACATCGGACGTCCGGACGACTACGCGCGCTCAGGAAATGTTGGCGGAGAGACGGGAGGAATTTATCCGTGCGTGAATGGAAAATCCCACTCAGCGACCTCGATTACGGATTTGAGGAGCAGGCGTCAGTAGCTCGCGTTCTGCAAAGCAAATGGCTGACTATGGGGCCGAAGTTGGAGCTTTTGAGCGCCGGCTGGCTTTAGATGAACTGAGAAACCCCCACCCTCTGGGTGGGGTAACGGGGACTGGCTAAGCCGGTCCCGGATGGGAATGGCCGATAAGGCTGGCCCACTGCTATCCTTGCCCCCGAGTTGTGACCGCAACATCGAAGTGCAAGGAGGAAGCAGTGAGCAGATTTCGTAAGTTATCACCTACGATATGGCACTGTCAGTATCATGTGGCCTGGGTTCCAAAATACCGATTTCGGATACTGACGGGAGCGGTAAAAGCAGCCATGGAAGCGAGCATCCATGGCGATATGTGGTTATGCAAGGTGTGAAGTTGTGGAATTGAATGTACAACCGGATCATGTCCATTTGGTGTTGATGATTCCGCCGAAAGTATCGGTTTCCGATTTGCTGGGTCGCTTGAAAGGTCAGACGTCCATAAGGGCTTTCCACCAGTTCCGATATTTGAAGAAGAAGCCTTATTGGGGCAATCACTTTTGGGCGAAGGGATACTGTGTTGACACGGTAGGATTGGATGCGGATATGATACGTAAGTATGTCCGCTACCAAGAAAAGAAAGAGCAGGAAATGGAGCAACTTCAGTTAATCGATTGACATTCATGATGGCGGCACAACTTACGGAGGCCCGCCCCCTACGGGTGCGGATGCTTTACTCGAGGATGCCTGCTATGAGTGCACGCTAGTTGCGATGGGCAGCAAATCTCTAGAATACAATAAGAGCTGCGAGTTTCGGTGAAACTGCGTTTCCAATGGAGGGGCTGAAAATTTAGTGCATAGAATGGAAAGGGCCTTATGTGTAGATCTGGACGGGACCCTCATCAGTACAGATCTGCTCTTGGAAGGAATTCTAGCGCTACTGCGCTCTCGGCCACTCCAAGCCTGCATGATTCCCTTTTGGTTGCTGCAAGGAAAGGCAAAGCTCAAGAGCGAAATTGCGAAACGCGTTACCATCGAAGTAGCGACGCTACCTTACCGCCGCCCACTGCTTGAGCATCTCCAAAAGGAATTTGCCGCTGGACGAAAGCTAGTCCTGGCCACTGCCTCACATGTCAAGTTCGCTAAAGCAATCGCAGAGCATCTTGGGCTTTTCTCGCGTGTGGTCGCAACCGAAAGCGGAGAGAATCTCGTGGGACAGGAAAAGGCGAAACGTCTTTGCGGGTTGCTCGGCGAGAAGAATTTCGATTACGCAGGCAACAGTCGCAGGGACCTGCCTGTTTGGCGGTGCTCTGCCGAGGCGATCATAGTGAATTCCTCGGGTCGGATGCGACAGCAGATAGCCGCATCAACCAAGGTCGCAGCTTGCTTCGACGAGCGTACCCCCTCCATCGGAACTTACGGTCGCGCCCTCCGACTCCACCAATGGATCAAGAACATCCTCGTGTTTGTACCGGTCCTCGCCATACACCGTGTCACCGATCTGGCGCTCCTACGTCCAGCACTTATCGCATTCCTCGCCTTCAGCTTGGCTGCATCAGCTGCATATGTGCTCAACGATCTCCTGGATCTCCAGTCGGATCGTCATCACCCAGACAAAAGGCTGCGCCCCCTCGCTTCAGGAGCGCTTCAAATCCATCACGCCTTTTTTATGGTGCCTGTTCTTTTGGGCGTGGCCTTTGGCCTGGCCTTTTTTCTGGCCGCTTCATTTCAGGCTGCGCTCCTAGGCTATGTTGTGATGACCGTTGCTTATTCGTTTGTGATCAAGAGAGTGGAGGTTCTTGATGTCATTGTTCTAACTGGATTCTATACTGTAAGGATTATTGCCGGCTCTCTCGCAACGCATATCCCGCCGTCCTTTTGGTTGCTGGCATTTTCTATGTTCCTTTTCCTGAGTCTTGCGTTAGTCAAAAGATATTCTGAGTTGTCCGTGCTGCAACGATCAGAATCCCAGAACGCTACGGGACGTGGTTATAGTGCCGAAGACCTTCCGCTTCTCCTGAACCTGGGCTGTGCAAGCGGATACCTAAGCATACTCGTTCTTGCACTATATATAAACAGCGCAAACAGCCTGGTCTATTATCGCCATCCAGAGGCCATTTGGCTTCTGTGCCCTGTTCTTCTCTTCTGGATCAGTTGGGTCTGGCTCAAGGCGCACCGCGGACTGATTTGCGAGGATCCGATCGTCTTCGCACTGGGGGATCCCGCCAGCCGGTGGGCTGCCGTGCTTGGTGCGATCGTCGTATGGATAGCCATTTGACCGAGAATTCTTCATATTTATCCTGGGGTCGATTCCCTCGCGCGCATCACATCCCAGTCAGGCTCCACGACCGGCACGCGGCACTGCCGAATTGCGAGCCGAAAATGTTGCCCTATGGCAACGGGCGAAGCTATGGCGACTGTTGCCTAAACGACGGAGGTGTGCTGCTGGACACTCGCGGTCTGGACCGATTCATCGATTTTGACTCTAAGAGCGGCGTGATGCGCTGCGAGGCCGGGATCTTGTTAAGGGACATCCTCGATTTCGCTGTGCCCCGAGGGTGGTTCCTGCCGGTGGTCCCCGGTACGCAACTCATCACTGTGGGTGGAGCCATCGCGAACGATATTCACGGAAAAAACCACCACCGCGCCGGCACCTTTGGTGCTCATGTGCTTCGGCTGGAGCTCCTGCGATCCGATGGCTCGCGCCTGGAGTGTTCTCCAGAGCGAGAGCCAGAGTGGTTCGCGTCTACGATCGGTGGGCTGGGACTCACGGGACTGATCACATGGGCCGAGATCCATCTGAAGCCGATTCTAAATCCCTGGATTGACGTTGAAACAATTCGCTATCCCGATCTTGAAACTTTCTTCGAGTTGTCGGCTGAGGCCGATCGAGACTACGAATATACGGTTGCATGGGTCGACTCTTCCGCCTTAGGCCGATCGCTTGGTCGTGGATTGTTCATTCGCGGCAATCACGCTTCAAACACTAAAAATAACGGTCCGTCCGGTCCGGGACGCGGGCTGATGGTTCCCTTTGAGATTCCCTTCTCTCTAATGACCCCGCTATCGATCAGAGTGCTCAATCAAACTTACTACTACTCTCAAATCAGCAGTCGGCGGCGTAAAACAATTCACTACGCTCCCTTCTTTTTTCCGCTCGACGGGATTGCATTCTGGAACCGGATCTACGGTCCGCCTGGCTTTTTGCAGTATCAGTTCGTCGTGCCTATGGAGCACGGACCGGGCGTGGTTCGCAAAACGATCGAGCAAAGCGCCCGTTCCCGGATGCGTTCATTTATGACTGTGTTGAAGGTTTTTGGGGATCACCGCTCCTACGGGCTACTGTCGTATCCACGGCCAGGTGTCACACTTGCGCTGGACTTTCCCAACCGGGGGGGAGAGCTTTTCAAGCTGCTTGACAAGCTCGACGATATCGTAGCCGCCGCTGGCGGAGCTGTCTACCCGGCAAAGGATGCCCGGATGTCTGGACAACATTTCCGGCGCTTCTATCCGGAATGGGATAGGCTATGTGAGTATGTTGACCCACGGTTCTCATCGAGCCTTTGGCGGCGGCTGATTGGGTAGACGCTATGCAGCGAGTTCTCTTGATCGGTGCCACATCAGCAATTGCAGAAGCCACAGCGCGCATTCTGGCCTCACGCGGCCATGCCCTATTTCTGGTAGGACGCCGCGGTGACGCTTTGTCTTCCATTGCTGCTGACCTCAGAGTACGCGGCGCCGCCCAAGTCGAAACGCACGTCCTCGACCTCAATTGCATAGAGTCGCAGGGCGAGATGCTGTCTCGAGCCGTTACGGTTCTCGGCGGTCTCGACGTCGCACTCGTCGCACACGGCACCCTGTCGGATCAGAAGGCTTGCGAGCGCTCGGTTGAGTTGACATTGCAAGAGTTTTACACGAATGCGCTCTCGGTTATTTCTCTGCTTACGCATTTGGCAAACTACTTCGAGGAAAACCGGCATGGGACGATCGCAGTCATCACCTCGGTCGCCGGAGACCGTGGCCGCGGGAGCAATTATGTGTACGGAAGCGCCAAAGCGTGTGTCACAGCGTACTTGAGCGGACTTCGTCAACGCTTGCACGCCTGCGGTGTCTGCGTACTCACTATAAAACCAGGTTACGTGGACAGCCCAATGACGGCTCATTTGAAGAAGGGGCTGCTCTGGGTACGACCGCGTACCGTGGCGAACGGTATCACCAACGCACTGGATAAGAAAAAGGATGTAGTATATCTGCCTCGGTTTTGGTGGATCATCATGAGACTGGTCACCCTGATGCCGGAACGTTGGTTCCGTTCACTAAAAATATGAGCTACTTATCAATCTATCAATTCATAAGCAAGCAGATGCTGCCTACTTGATCGTAGAATCTTGAAGCAACGAACGAATGAGGTCCCATTTCTGCTGCTATGTCTCTAACTTAAAAAAGTGGTACAACAATTGGGGGCTGGTCAATTTTTTAACGAAAATAACACTGGATCCGGAGCGGAAACAGGCCTGAGAAATGTAATTCTAGCCGGTGGGAAGGGGATACAACTCGCGCCTTTTACGGTGAATTTCCCCAAACCGCTCGTTCCGCCGGGCGACATACCGGTTCTTGAGATCTTAATCCAGCGACTGATCCGCCACGGAATTGCCGACATCGGACGTCCGGACGGCTACGCGCGCGCTCAGGAAATGTTTGCGGATAAACGGGAGGAATTTATCCGTGCCTGAATGGAAAACCCCACTATGGAGTCGTCTCTGAACATTTGGAGACGTTTGTGGCCCTGCAGCGGGAACAGGATCGCCCGGTTCCGTATTTTGTTGAACGGGAGCTGCGATCCTTTTTGGACTGTGGAGTATTAGCCACGGAACGCTTGTCGAAGCTCGCGGACGGCCGGATTTTATACCGATTGAGGCATCCGTGGAGGCTTCGGCATTCTTATGCGGCTTGCCGTCGATGGCTAAGAACTTGCCGAGATCGCCAAGGTTTGCGCCCAGCTCATCCACCAGCAGGTGAAACATGGCGCGAATCTCATTCTCGTGCCTCAGCACCGCCTCCAGAAAGTTACTGAAGGCTGAGTCCGTGGGTACGGCTGCCTCTCCCAGCAATGGGTCGAAGCCACACTCCTGCCGCAATTCGGCATTGCGGCATAGCTCCCTTCTCAAAGAGGCCACCGACGGGTGTTGATAGACAACGCCTGCCAGCATGGAATTCCAGGTGGCCCGAATCGGGTATTCGTCCCGGCCGTTGCCCCGCTCCTGTTCCAGGGTTTGCATCAAGGGCTCATCGGGAATCGCTTCGCTCACCAGGCGTAGCCGATTCAGGTCCGAAGCGGCGTCAATCTGATTCCAGTTCAATAAGGACGGTTGGGGTATTCGCGCCACTGGTTTACCTCCAGGGTGAATCAATTCCTGCTTGTTTCATCAACTGGCTCTTCAGTTTTGAGTTTTCAATCGCCAAGTCCACCCAGCACGTTACGAGTTCCTTGAACCGCTTGTAGGTGGCAATTTGGCGGCGGAGGTCGGCAACCTCGGATGGACGAACGTAGTCCGTGCGACTTTTCATTTTGTGGGTGTAGCTCAACTGCCAGTAGGGTGCGGCCTTTTTCTCAGGAACTTTGTACTGATGACTGAGGGACCCCGGACGCATTTCCCCAATCTCCAGAAGTTCCTTTTTGATCTCCTGAATCTCTTTAGTGATTTGGTCGAGTCTTTTTTCTGTCATATAGATAGCATATACATGCTATCCAAATTGTTAAGCGGAATCTTGCGGATAATCAAGAAAATCGACATCGGAAGTCACGCTTCCACAGCCGAGCGCCGGTGTGAGGCTCGGGTACCTGATGTCTTCGATCCGTCCATGGCCCTAGCAAAAGGATCCGGTGCTTGCTGGGCAGAATCCCAAGTGAAGAAAGAAGAATGTGCGCCATCCTGGAAATCCCGCGCTTTTCGGGGAATGTCCGTCGCTGGGGTGAAATTCCAAGGAAAGCTGACAAATTTCCCCAGCAGACCCCCATACACTACTGTTGTCTGGGGGGAATGTTTTTTCACCCCCTCAGCAAACAGAGCGATTCCAAGGGATTATTGAGAACGCGAAAGGCTCAGGATGCGATGCATGCGGATACAGGAGACGGGATAAAAACTCTCCCCATCGTGCATCCTGCATCAATATCGAACCTTCAATAACACTAGGCCATGAGCCGGTGCTGTGAATCCGGCAAGTGTCCTATCCCGTTTTGAGAAGAGATCTTGAAACTGCTCAATGCTTATCGATCCTTTGCCCACTTCCAGCAACGTCCCGGCCATATTGCGGACCATATGATGGAGAAATCCGTTCCCTTCAACCGTCAGAAGCAGACGGCGCCCTTTTTTCGTCAATAGGCAGCGGAATACGCGCCGCACCGTGTTCTTGCGGGAAGTGTCCGTTTTGGCAAAGCTTGCAAAGTCGTGCTTGCCCGAGAACAAGCGGGCGGCGGACTCCATTTTTGCAAGGTCAACACGATACGGGTAGTGGAAATACTCGCGCGCCAGGTGCGGGGGCAGGATCGATCCCAGGTAAATCTGGTAGCGATAAATTTTTGACACCGCATCTCGCCGGGCGTGAAACCCGAGCGCTACGCGCCGCGCCGACAGAATACGGACATCCTTCGGGAGCATGCCGTTGAGGGCGCGGACAAATTGTGCCGGCGCGATTCGCGATTCCGTGAGAAAATTCGCAACCAGCCCTCGGGCATGGGTGCCCGCATCCGTGCGTCCGCTGCCGGTCAGGCTCACCCGTTCCCCGGTGATCCTGGCGACAGCCTGGGAGATAAGTCCTTGCAGCGTCAGAGAGTCATTTTGAACTTGCCATCCGTGGTAGGCGGTCCCCTCAAAGGCTACTGTCAGCCGGATATTGCGTTTGTCTAGCGGCTGCCTGGTTTGATCGCCTGGCTTCCGGTCTTGCATAAAGGGCACTCTTCGGGGGAAAAGGCAGGGACGTCAAGAACCGCCAACGCTACTCGGGGCACTCCTAAATCGGTTCTTCCGCCGCTGCGATCGATCAGAGATCCCGCCGCAATCACGATTCCGCCTGCTTGGGTCACGACCTCCATCGTTTCCCGGGTGGATCCGCCTGTTGTAACCACGTCCTCCACGACATAGGCCTTTTCGCCGGGCTCGATCTGAAATCCACGGCGCAACTTGAGAACGCCCTCCTGCCGTTCAGCGAAAAGACCTCGCACACCGGCTTCCCGCGCTACTTCGTGAGCAACGAGAATTCCTCCGAGCGCGGGGGCAATCACGAGGTCGGGTGGCTCTTTGCTTGCCGTTTTCAGCCGGGCGGCCAGCGCCGCGCCAAGGGCGGCCGCCTGCTTTGGGTGCTGCAACACCAGAGCGCACTGCAGATAGCGGTCGCTATGGAGCCCCGACGTCAGCCGAAAATGCCCTTCCAGCAGGGCGCCCGAGTTTTTAAACACTTGAAGCACTTCTTCTTGAGTCATATGATTCCCTATCAAAAGGTTCGGTGTCCTGTATCCACAAGATCCTAGGGGATTACGCGAATTATGATAAAATGATTTCTCCTGTCGGCAAAGGAGTCATTTTATGTCAGGTCACTCAAAGTGGCATTCAATTAAGCACAAGAAAGCGGCTGCGGATTCAAAACGCGGCCGGATATTTACCCGCTTGATAAAGGAAATAACCGCAGCAGCCCGGAATGGCGGTGGCGATCCCGACATGAATCCGAGACTGCGACTTGCGGTTTCCACGGCGAAGGCTGACAATATGCCTGCCGAGAACATCAAAAAAGCGATCATGCGCGGGACAGGGGAACTGCCCGGCGTTTCCTATGAAGACGTGAATTACGAAGGGTACGGTCCTGGAGGCGTAGCCATTTTTATGCACGTCCTGACCGATAACAGGAATCGCACCGTCGCCGAACTCAGGCATCTCCTCTCCAAAAACGGCGGGAACCTGGGTGAAACCGGATGTGTCGGCTGGATGTTCGAAAGAAAAGGGTATTTTGTGGTGGAGAAATCGGCGGCAGACGAGGAGAAGCTGCTGGAGCTCGCGCTTGGGGCCGGTGCTGACGACATGCGCGAAGACGGGAGCAATTTTGAAATTTTGACTGCCCCCGAAAGTTTCGAGGCCGTAAGATCCGCTCTGGAAACGGGAAAGATTCCGACAGCGTCCGCGGAGGTTTCCATGATTCCGCAGAACTACGTCAAGCTGGAAGGGAAGCACGCCCAAACCATGCTGAAGCTGATGGAAGCTCTCGAAGACCACGAAGACATCCAGAATGTCTGGGCAAATTTCGACATCGACGAAGCGGAGCTTGAGCAAGCCTCGTAAGGCAGCCTGGTGATGCGGATACTAGGCATTGATCCCGGCAGTGGATCCACCGGCTACGGCCTCATCGATACCGATGGATCACGGCACAGGGCCATTCTATTCGGCGCCATCACGACACAAGCCCGCCAGCCGTTCCATAGGCGCCTTCTCAACATTCACCGGGGTCTGACCAAGATTCTTTCAGGTGAGAAGGTGGAAATCATGGCGATCGAAGAGGTATTTCACGCGACTAATGTGCAGTCAGCCCTGAGACTGGGTCATGCCAGGGGGATTGCCCTGCTCGTAGCCGCACAGCAAGGCCTTGAAGTCTGCGAGTATTCTCCTCTGGAAATCAAGAAGGCCGTCGTCGGGTACGGACGAGCTGAAAAGAGCCAGATTCAGGCGATGGTCCAGCTACTGCTTGGGTTGCCGGAAGTCCCATCGCCGGATCACGCCGCCGACGCCCTGGCGGTCGCGATCTGTCACGCCCACCGAACCAGATTTACGAATGGCAAATGATGAATTGAAACGTGCGGCCTCGCGGCACTTGTGTCGGCATCCCCGCAACATAGCAGATTTGCGCTTCTTGTTCTCAGGATTCTTGACTGAACCGGTCGTGTGTTTTCATCCGTAATTACTGTATTGCGATGCCGGCGTAGGCGACGACCCGATCGTAGTCTCCGCTGGGCTCACCGGAATTCGTGTAATGAATCAGCCGGGCGGAGGCGGCGCCCAAATCCGCGCACGCGATCAGGACCGCCACGGTCGGTGCAACGCCGCACATGGATATGTTTTTTTCAATCACAACCCTGTAAAGCCCCATCGCATCAATCGCAAGAATCCGGTCTATGGCAAATTGGTCCTGCCTGGCCGCCGTGTTTGCATCTTCGTAGTGGGTCATATCGGAACTTGCGACGAGCAGAACGGGTTCGTCTGCGGCACGGATGGCCTGAGCCATCGCATGTCCCAGCGACTCGAGATCGGAATAATCCATGGTGCGAAGACATATTGCCGAAAAAGTGAGCTCAGACTGCAGAACCTGAAGAAACGGTATCTGGACCTCCAGGCAATGCTCGACCCGGTGAGCCGAGGGGTCCTCCTGAAGCCCGGGATACGCTTTCATCAGTCTGCCATTCATGTCCGCATCAATCGAAACATTCCCTAGGGGTGTGCGCCATGTGCCTGCCGGTGCGAGTGCAAGAGCCGCGCCCCGGCCTGAATGGTTAGGTCCGAGGAGGATGAAACGCTTCGGCAGCCTTACAGAGGAAAAAACCTTGCCTGCAACCGCACCTGAATATATGTACCCGGCGTGGGGGACCAGGATCCCACTGGCGTCCAGCAACCCCGCTTCCGGCCTGTGAACAAACATCTCCACGGTTTTCCGGAGTTCACCCGATCTTCCCGGGTAAAACTGACCGGCAACTGCCGCTTCCCTCATGAACATAGGTCACCATTTCCAGCGACTGAATCTCGCCGCATTTCTGGAGATTTCTGCAAATAGGGCACTCTCCCGCACGGGGGACTCGACCGGACGCTGTTTCTGCATTTCCGCCATGATTGCCCTCGAACAGTCCTTCAGCGCTTCCAGGCTGTAGCCTCCTTCGAGCACGAAGCAGATTTTTCCGGCGCAGCAGCGCTCGGCCGCCAGGATCAACGAGGCTGCTGCAGAAGCGTACCCGGCGTGTGTCAACGCAAGACCGCCCAAGGGATCTTTGTAATGGCCGTCAAATCCTGCGGACACCAGGATGAGCTGAGGCTTGTACTGATCGAGAACCGCGGAAGCAATTTTGGAATAGATCGGCACAAAGCCGGAATCTCCCGTCCCCTCCGGCAGCGGAAAATTCAAAGTGTACCCCTTGCCTTCGCCCTTGCCTGTCTCGCTAAAATCGCCTGTTCCCGGGTAAAACGGGAACTGGTGTGTCGAGATATACAGCACGTGAGGCGTGCTATAGAAGCAAGATTGAGTGCCATCGCCATGATGCACATCAAAGTCGGCGATGGCAACCCGTTCTATCCTGTGCTTCGCCCGGGCGTAGGCAGCCGCAAGTGCGACATTGTTGAAAAGGCAGAATCCCCTTGCGATCTCCTGAGCGGCGTGGTGTCCGGGTGGACGGATGAAGGCAAAGACCCTTCGCAGCTTTCCCGAAAAGAGAGTATCGACGCATTCGAAAACGCCGCCGGCCGCCAGCAGGGCTGTTGTGTAGCTTTCGGCGGAAACTGAAGTGTCGAGATCCAAGTAGGCGGGCGCACGACTGGCTGCCTGTTCTATCCGCTGAACATGAAAGGGATGATGGACGAGTTCCAGTTCCTCCAGGCTGGCCTTGCGGGCTTGCAGGGGTTGCCAACGATGGCCGGCTCGGAATTGCTGAAGCGCCTGGTGGATGGCAATGAGTCTCTTGGGCGATTCGGGGTGCCGAGCGCCGGGGTCGTGAAGGAGGTATCGATCGTCTACAAGATATCCAAGCCCTTCGCTCAAGCCGCTGATTTGGTCTGCTGGATTCATTTCAAGCCACGACGCAGCGTTGCTCCTGAATATGTGCGGCAAATTCGTCGTAGAACTTCTGGATGTAACTCTCGATAGGCATGGCCGCAGCATCGGACAGCGGACAAATGGTTCGCCCCTTCATACTGGCACAGATGTCGAGCATAAGCTCGAGATCGCTGTGCTTGCCGCGTCCGTTTTCAAGCCTGCTCAGAATGCGATAGAGCCATTCCGTCCCTTCACGGCACTGGGTGCATTGTCCGCACGATTCCTCAGCGTAGAACTTCGAAATCCTCAACGCAGCCTTCACCATGCAAACGGAATCGTCCATTACGATCACTCCGGCCGATCCCAGCATGCTTCCGGCTTTGGCAATGGAGTCGAAATCAAGTGGAACATCCACCTGGTCCGCGGTCAAGACGGGAACCGACGAACCGCCGGGAACAATAGCCTTAAGCTTCCGCCCTTCCCGAATCCCGCCACAGTGGTCATAGATCAACTCTCGCATCGGGGTCCCCATAGGAAGTTCGTAGACGCCCCGTTTCATAACGTGACCGCTCACCCCAAAAAGACGGGTCCCCGCGTTGCGCTCCACCCCGATGGATGCGTACCATGCAGCGCCGTTGTTGATGATGTGGGGAACGTTCGCGAGCGTTTCAACATTGTTAATCACTGTTGGAGCGCCGTAGAGCCCGACGACAGCTGGGAATGGAGGTTTTAGCCGGGGATGCCCCCGTTTCCCCTCCAGGGATTCCAGCAGTGCGGTTTCCTCGCCGCAGATGTATGCGCCCGCACCGCGGTGAACCATCAGGTCCAAATCAAATCCGGAGCCCAGGATGTCTTTCCCCAGGAAACCCTTTTCGTAGGCTTCAGCAACCGCTTTGTTCAGGACCTCCGAGCCGTAAAAAAATTCTCCACGAATGTAGATAAACGCCTGATGGCACCCTAGCGCGTAAGCGGAAATGATTATCCCTTCGAGAAGCTGGTGCGGGTCTTTTTCGATGATCAATCGGTCTTTGAAAGTCCCGGGCTCGCTTTCGTCGGCATTGACACAGAGGTAAATCGGATTGCCGCTTCCCTTGGGCACGAATCCCCATTTCATCCCTGTAGGAAAACCGGCCCCGCCTCGCCCGCGCAGACCGGACTTCTTCACGATTTCAGTGACCTCCTCCGGTTTGTATTCCCGAAGGGCTTTGGCCAAACCCGTGTATCCGCCCAGAGATTGATACACATCCATCTGGTGAAGATTCGAGACATGCATGTTTTTCGTCAGTATCATGGTCGACATGAGAATGGAGACGTCCCTTTCTCAAGATATATCTATACTACCACAGGAAATAAGAGGCCAGCAGCGGAACCCGATCCGGCGCCTGCAATTTGTGCGGTACAATTATTATCCTAAAACCAAGCTGGGGTGCAACTACGGAAAAAACGACGGCACAACAGATTGTGGGTGCGTTCGAGCGTTGCCAAAGGCGCTACCCGACTGTGCAGCTTTCCATCGTGGCTTTTCAGGCTCGGGTGGACGAGATTCTTGCTTCGGAGGTTCGGTCGGCGGGGGATGAAGTGCGTTCCGAAACCTTTGCTCGAATTCATCACGAGGACCTCTTTCTGGCGCTTGCCTGTGCGGACGAAGACCGCGTCGCCTGGGAGCATTTTGCAGAAGACTACTTGCCCCTCCTGCGGCACTTCGCGACCCAGTTCTGCGGGAATCCTGGGGAAGGGGAAGATCTGGCGCAGGAAATCGCCAACCGACTATTGGAAGAAAAAGGGTGCCTTGCAGGATACAACGGGCGCGGCTCGCTGGCCGGCTGGCTGCGTGTCACGGTTTTGCACGCCGCCATCGACAGGTTCCGGCGCACGGGCAGACAGACCTCCCTGGAAAGCCTCGAGGAACGCGGAGCCGTTCTCCCGCTCAACAATGTCGGTGACCAGGACGAAGAATCGCTCGATTCCCGATGGGGTCCGGTAATCTCGGTAATCGCCCAGGAATGCCTGCGCAGACTCTCGGCCCGCGACCGCCTGATTCTTTGCCTCTATTACCTCCACGCTGTTTCGCTCAAGGATATCGGTCGGCAGTTTGAAATCCACGAAGCAACCGCCTCCCGCCGGCTCGACCGGTTGCGCCGGGAGATTCGGAAGGAGGTGGAGCGGGAACTGCGGAAAAAACACAGGCTGCGCTCCAGCGAGATTCAATCCCTTTGGGAACGGGTTTCCCCCAGGTCATTTGCACAATCGATCGACCCCAGTTCACCGACAAAAGAAACGCCTCTGCCCGACGCCAGCGGACGGGTCGGGGGAAAGCCCGCAATTAGCGAAAACGCAGGCGTCATTGAAAAGGAGGAACTGCGGTGAGAGACTCGCCTATCGATGGACTGATCCGAAAAACGCTCTCCGCGCACAAGGGAGAAATCCCGCGCAGCTGTGCCAATGAAAACCTCATGGCCGCGTACCTTGAGGCGAGTCTCACTCTGCAAGAAACGGCTGAATTCGAATCCCATGTTGCACACTGTGACCTGTGCCGGCAAGTGCTGGCGCTGGCGATGAAGGTCCATCCCGGGGAGACAGCCATCCGGCCGGCGTCCGCCGTGAGTTCCCGGAAAACAATCTTCCGCTTCTCCATTCCCGTCCCAGTGCTGGGAGTACTCATTCTCGCTGGTCTCCTGATCCCCGTGCTTTTCAAAGTCAGGCAAAATCGGAAAGAAAGCCTGCCCGGGAACCAGGTTGCGGTGCTTCAATCGATTCCGCAGCAGGCGAAAACTGAAACGCAAAATTCCCCGATCCATGCTCCTGAGGCAGACACGAGCCGGTCTGTATCCAAACTGCCTCGGCTGAAGGCTTCACTTGCGGAAAAAAGACCGGTCGATGAATCCGCGGCGCTTCTTCAAGCGCGGCCCGCGCCCCCGGTTCCTGCCTATAAAGTGGTGGCAGCGACTCCTGGAGCAACCCCCCGGAACGATAGGGCGGCAACCACGACGTCTAATTCTGCCATGACTCTCGACACGGTCGAACAGATACAGCTGATGACCATGAACTCAATGCCCCCGAAAAATTCGCTGTTGGGGAAAGGGCAGAACATGCCGGCCAATGCCCTGACAAAGCGAATTGGAGATAAGATGTTTTACCAGAATCTGGGGATGTGGATCGATCGCCAGTGCAACGAGCACCGGGATGATCCGATTACAGAAATACTGCCGAATGGGCCTGAGTACGAATCCATCCTGGCGCAGTACCCGGATTTGCGCGATCTGCGCCCTGTGGTGGTCTACTGGGGAAGCAAAATTTATTGGGTGCGTTGACTCTTTGAGACTTCGAGCCTTAGAGTTTAGCCTCCGAGGCTCGAAGTCTCGAAGATTATTCATGGCGGCCAACCCGCACGTGGGCGGGCCGCAGCAAATGTCCGTTCATACAGTAGCCGGGCTGGACCTCTTCAAGGACAACCCCATCGCGACTCGTGTCTTCCACTTTCACGGTTCCAACCGCCTGTTCCAGGTTGGGGTCGAACGGTAGACCCAATGCCGGAACCACTTCCACTCCAAGTGACTGGAGTTTGGAGCGAAACAGGTTGGCAGTCATCTGCACTCCTTCCAGCAGGTGTTCAATACTCCCCGCCTGAGCAGCGGCATCCATGGCGCGCTGAAGATTGTCGAGAATCTCCAGAAAGGGAAGAATAATTTTCTGTTTTTCGAGCTCGAGCCTGCGGTCGAAATCGGCTTCCAGCCTTGATTTGGTGCGGTTTATTTCTTCGTCAATCTGCTGCTTCTTCTCCTGGAACTTGCGTTCGGTTTCCGCCATCCGCGACATCAGTTCTTCCACGTAGCTGGGGTATCGCGGCTTTTCCTCCGGGAGCGCGGATGTGTCGATCTGATCGAGGTTCACGAATTGCCTCTTGTCGATGACCTGAAAATCCGTGGATTCAGGTTCCCTCTTCTGCTTTTGCTGGTTTTCCATTGATAATTCCTGGATCAATTTGAAAGTAGGGTGCCGGGTATTGATTAGATCGATCTTCCCAGAAGGCGTTCAATCCTCTTCTGAGTCGGCGGGTGAGTACTGAACAGGTTCATCAAAGAGCTGCCGGTGAACGGATGGATGATGAACATGTGCGCTGTGCCGGGTGAAGCCTCCATCGGGATGCGCTTCGAATAATTCTCCAGTTTCTGAAGAGCGGATGCCAACCCGTTGGGATTGCCGGCCACTTCGGCCCCGCTTGCGTCCGCCTGATACTCGCGGGTTCGGGAAATCCACAACTGGATCAGCATCGCGGCAATGGGCGCCACAATCATCATAAGCAACCCTCCTGAAGCACCCCCTCCCCTGTCGTCGCGGTCCCGTCCACCGCCCAAAATCGGGAGAAACCACGCCATTCTTGCGATCAACATAATCATTCCTGCCAGGGTTGCAGCCACGCTGCTGATCAAAATGTCGCGGTTTTTCACATGGGAAATTTCGTGGGCCAGCACGCCGGTAAGTTCCTCTTCATTCAGAAGCCGCATCGCCCCCTGGGTAACGGCAACCGATGCGTGCTGAGGGTTTCGGCCTGTCGCGAAGGCATTAGGGGACTCGTCAGGGATGGCATAAATCCTGGGCATCGGGATGTTGTCCCGCGCGCACAAAAAATCCATGATGCGGTAGAGCTCCGGCGCTTGTTCCCGCGTTACTTCCTGAGCTCGGTACATGCGGAGCGCAATCTTGTCCGAGAAAAAATAGCTGGCGAAGTTCATCACGATCGACATCACCAGTGCGATCGCAAGCCCCTGCTCGCCCCAAAAGCTGCCGATGAACAAAATGATTCCAGTCAGCAGTCCAAGCAAGAATACGGTCTTTAGGTTGTTAGCCATAGCCTATGATAATAGCACCAACCAACTGGTGCAGGATACAGGATGCGGGATCCTGCATCGGTTACTTATGAACCGGGTTGCCGAAAACCAATTCTCCTGTCTTCTTATCGGCGCCCAGATGAACGGAACCGCCCGGAAGAATCTCTCCGCTTAACAGCATCAAAGCCAATCGGTCTTGAATCTTCTTTTGGATCAGGCGCTTGAGAGGTCTTGCCCCGTAAACCGGATCGTATCCTTCGCGCGCGAGCTCTTCGACCGCGCTAGGCTCGATTTCCAGAGTCAGACTCTTCTGATTCAGGAGCTTGATCAACTGCTTGAGCTGGAGTTGAACGATGCCTTTGATCAGGTCTTTTGTCAAACGGCGGAATACGATCACGTCGTCGATCCTGTTGAGAAACTCCGGCCGGAACGTGCTTCGCAACGCGTCCATGAGCTGAGGCATTGAAGATTCCAGGTCGCCTGAGGACTCGCTGATCGCATGGCTTCCAATGTTGGAGGTCATGATGATCACGGTGTTTTTGAAATCCACTGTCCGGCCCTTGCCGTCTGTCAAGCGTCCATCATCAAGTATCTGGAGCAGGATATTGAACACGTCAGGATGAGCCTTTTCAATCTCGTCAAACAAGATGACGGCATAGGGCCGGCGACGGACCGTTTCCGTCAGGTATCCACCCTCTTCATACCCGACATATCCAGGAGGAGCACCGATCAGACGCGCAACCGAATGCTTTTCCATGTACTCCGACATGTCGATGCGCACCATGGCCCGCTCGTCGTCAAAAAGGAACTCCGCGAGGGCCCGCGCCAGTTCGGTTTTCCCGACGCCTGTAGGGCCGAGAAAGATAAACGATCCCATCGGGCGCTTGTTGTCCTGCAACCCGGCCCGCGCTCTCCGGATGGCATTGGAAACAGCTGAAAGAGCTGCATCCTGACCAAGAACACGCTCCCGGAGCCGGTCCTCCATATGCACCAGCTTCTGAATTTCCCCTTCAAGCATCTTGCTGACCGGAATGCCTGTCCATTTGGCCACAACTTCCGCGATGTCCTCTTCGTCAACCTCTTGCTTCAGGAATTTTTTGTCGGCTTGCAGCCGGGTCAGTCTTCCATTTTGGCCCGAGAGTTCCTTTTGGAGCTGGACCAGAGTGCCGTAGCGCAGCTCGGCGGCTTTCCCGAGATCCCCGAGTCGTTCGGCATTCTGCTCTTCCGATTTCACTCCCTCGATCCGTTTTTTAATTGCTTGAATCGAGCTGATGATTTCGCGTTCCTGGTGCCACTGCAGCTTCATCTGGGCACTTTTTTCGCGCAGTTCCGCAAGCTCGGTTTTCAAGGTCTCCAGCCGCTCGAGCGAGGCTTTGTCGGTCTCCTTTGAAAGCGCCTGCCGTTCAATTTCAAGCTGTGTTACCCGTCTTTCCACCTCGTCGATCTCGACCGGCATGCTGTCGATCTCGATGCGCAGGCGAGAAGCCGCCTCGTCCACGAGATCCACGGCCTTGTCGGGGAGAAAACGGTCCGCGATGTAGCGGTGGGACAAAACTGCGGCCGAAACGAGAGCGGAATCGGTGATCCGGACGCCGTGGTGCACCTCGTACTTTTCCTTCAATCCGCGCAAAATCGCAATCGTGTCCTCGACGGAAGGCTCTCCGACGTAGATAGGTTGGAAGCGCCGCTCAAGGGCGGCATCCTTTTCAATGTGTTTTTTGTATTCGTTCAGGGTCGTGGCGCCGACGCAACGCAACTCCCCCCTTGCCAGGGCAGGTTTGAGCATATTGGATGCATCGATCGCCCCTTCGGCCGCCCCTGCGCCCACGAGCGTGTGAAGCTCATCAATAAACAGCACAATGGCTCCGGCGGACTCTTCAATTTCGCGGAGAACGGCCTTCAGGCGATCTTCAAACTCACCCCGGTATTTGGCACCGGCGAGCATCCCTCCGAGGTCCAGGGCTACCATCTGCTTTTTTTTGAGGCTTTCGGGGACATCGCCGGCAACCATCCGCTGAGCTAGCCCCTCAACGATCGCGGTCTTCCCGACTCCTGGCTCGCCGATGAGTACCGGGTTGTTTTTGGTCCGGCGCGACAGTACCTGGATCACTCGGCGAATTTCGTCGTCGCGCCCGATTACGGGATCTAATTTGCCTCGCCTGGCGAGGTCCGTCAAATCGCGCGCATAACGCTTCAGAGCCTGGTATTTCTCTTCCGCGTTCGGATCGGTTACCCGCTGGCTTCCGCGAATCGATGCCAGCACTTTCAGGATGTCGCCTTTATCCGCTCCATGCTTGTGGAGAAGCTTGCCGGCAAACCCATCGGAAGCCGTGAGACCCAACAGCAGATGCTCTGTCGAAATGTATTCATCCTTGAATTGATCTGCTTGTTTCTCGGCTTGCCGGAATACCGCATCCAGCTTGGGCGATAAGGAAAGTTGGGCGCCGTGGACCTTTGGCTGGCCGGAGATGTGCTTGTCCAATTCCGAGCGTACCGATTCAATCGAAACCCCCAGCTTCCTCAAAAGGGGTGCCACCAGTCCGTCTTCCTGGGCCAACAGGGCATCCAGCAGATGCTCAGGTTCGAGCTGGGCGCTTTCCATGCCCTCAGCCCGCCTCTGGGCGGCCTGTAAAGCCTCCTGTGCTTTGATGGTTAGCTTTTCCAAATGCATGATTTGCGAACCTCTGATGATTTATTATTCTGAAAGAAGGTCAAGAAGCGGGACGCAGGGTCAAAGAACCGGCATCCTGCTTCTTGAACCCTGCATCCTGCGTCAATGCACGCTGACAGGGATTTCTCGCGGCCTGACCTCGGGCTTTTGTGCAATGGTCACCGTCAGAACTCCATTTTTATATTCGGCATTGATCTTTTCAGGGTCCACGGTGTCCGGGAGCCGGAACGACCGGGTGAACGAGCCATAGAAGCTCTCCACGCGATGGTAATTGCTCTTTTTGTCCTCGGTATCCATTTTTCTCTCGCCCTTCAGGGTGAGGGTGTTCCCCTCGAGCTTCAGCTCTATTTGCTTTTCGGTCATTCCCGGGAGTTCTGCACGAAGAATCAGGTTCCCGTCTTTTTCGAGGATATCCACTGAGGGTATCCAGTTTTCCCGCGTTTCAGGTTTAGAGCTAAACGGGAAATCGTTAAAGAATTCTTCGAACAATCGATCGGCTGCCGGCAATTCTGACCTATGGACATACGGTACTAATCTCATTTTACTTTCCTCCTTTTGGTTCTTTAGTACGATCACTATATATGATCTGAGTGTCCTATTGTCAAATATGGGATGGGGAGCGTCAGGAGGTGGAGGGGGTGTCCACACACTCTCCGCATCATTCGTAGGGGGGTTACAGGGGGGTTAGAGGTTAACTTTTATTGTTCGGGGTTTGATTCCAGGCTTTTGAGGAGCCGTTATGGCCAAAATGCCATTCTTGTAGTCGGCTTTGATGTTCTCCAGGTCAGCGGAATCGGGCAGGGTAAAAGACCTGGAAAATGTTCCGTAATAGCTTTCCTGCTGGTAATAGGTATGCCCGCTCAAATCCTGCGACTTGCGTTCGCCTCTGATTGTCAGCACCTGGCCTTCGACTTTCAATTCGATGTCCTTTTCGGTCACGCCAGGCAGCGAGACCAGCAACTCGAGATTCCCGTTCTTTTCCCGCACGTCAACCTCGGGGGTCCAGCTTTCGCCGCGTTTACCTTCGAGCGAACGAAAAGCCCAATCGTTAAAAAAGTCCTCGAAAAGCCGGAAAGGCGAAGTCGGATATATCCTTGGTGTTTTGTCCGATACATCGGATCTCGTGACTTGGAATGCCATGGTTGTTCCTCCTCTGTTCTGTATTCCGCCCTTTTGAGAAAGCGGTCTTTGCTTAATAATGGCATCTAATAAAACCCAAGTGAAGCCTTGTCAAATTCCTGATTCCCGATGAGGATGACACCCCGACATTTGCCGCCGGAGCGTTGCCTGCGCCAGTCATAAACTGCATATTTGATATGGGGTTGCGGTGAAGGGGAGCTTGAAAGCCCAGGAGATCTCTTCCCGGGGCTCCAAGGTCAAGAATCGGGAATTCCCTACATGATGGCGGTTGGTGGAGCGGGTTCGTCCGGTTTGCCGGCATTGGCCAGCGGGACTCTGACCATCACGATCAGGAGAACGACAAACGCGGTCACCATGCCAATCCAGTGAGGCGATTCGAAAATTCGCGGAGTCTTGCCACGCCAAATCGCGGCGATGACGAGGCCGCAGAGAGCCTCTCCTGCGATAAGCCCCGACGCCGTAAGGACGCCGGCATTATCGACTCGGGCTTTTTGGGCATCGTTGTAACCGCGCCGGTCACGGATTTTATCGGTGATCCAGCGGATCATCCCGCCGACAAAAATGGCGAAGGTCGTATCGAGAGGCAAATACATTCCGACCGAGAACAGCATGGGGCTGCGCACTTTGACCATAATCATGGCAAAGCCCATCAATATTCCAACAACCACCAACGGCCAAGCCATGTTGCCTCCCACAATCCCTTGAGCGAGCATGGCCATCAGCCCAGCTTGCGGGGCGGGCAGTTGAGGGCTGCCGAAATGGTAGGCGTTGTCGAGGATCATCAGCGGGAAGAATAGGACGAGCGAGGCGACGACGATTCCCAGAATATCCCCAAGCTGCATCTTGGATGGCGTCCCACCCAGGATGTGACCGACTTTGAGATCCTGCAGCATTTCGCCTGCGACCGCCGAGGAAACGCAAACGATAGCCGCCACGCCTAGCACGGCGGCAACGCCCGCAGTGAATCGCTGCGCTCCGGTTACACCCAGAATAACCATCAATAAGGCGGATACCACCAGTGTGCAAAGCGTAAGCCCGGAGACAGGGTTGTTGGAGGAGCCGATCATGCCGACGAGATTGCCCGAAACCGCGGCAAAAAAGAATCCGAGGACCACCATGACCAGAGCGGCTACGACGGCAGCCTCGACTATTTTTGACTGAGGCAAGCTGCCCGCGCCCGCTATGAAAAAATAATAGAGGGCAATCATGGCGATGAATACCAGCGCCACGCTGAGAAATACGACCTTTGAATTCAGATCCCTTTCAGTCCGATTGAGGGCCATGTGGGCATCTGCCGATTTCTTGAGATCGCTGATGGCCCTTGCCATTCCTGCGCCGAGTTGGGCGCGCATGCGGAAGAGGGTATAGCCTGCGCCAACGAGCATGCCCCCGACCGCGATCGGACGCACGATCGAAAAATAGACCGCGCTTGCAAGCGTGCCCCAGCTGGAGCCCCCTCCGGACGCCTGCAATTGTGGGCCAAGGAGAAACGTAAGGAGCGGGACCATCAACCCCCATGCAAGCACGCCCCCTGCGAAATTAAGGGCAGCCAAGGTTGGTCCGATGATGTAGCCGACGCCAAGGTAAGCGGGGCTGATGGCGGGCGAATTAAAAGTGCTTGCTCCGCCCGTCGCGATCGTGGCAACCTTCGGATTGGTGCTGGTGCGGAGGAGCAAGCTTTTCCCGAGAGCGCCCACCTTGACGGTGAAGGTCCTTACCGGTTCAAAGATGTTCAATTGCCCCAGAGCATTTATCAGCGCACCGAAACCCATATTGGCAAAGAGGATTTTTGCCGCTTTGGACCCCTGCTGCCCAGCCTTGTGAATTTCCGAAGCCGCAACCGATTCGGGGAAAGGAAGCTCAGGATCTTCCACCATGACGCGGCGGAGAAGGGTCACGAACAAAATGCCGAGCAGTCCGCCGATGACCATCAGGGCGACCGATTGCCAGTACTTTTCCATCCCGAGGCCCGGCCAAAGCCCGGCAAGCACAAATGCCGGGATAGTGAACACGGCGCCGGCTGCGACCGATTCGCCGATAGAGCCGACGGTTCGGGCCATGTTCTCCTCAAGCAGCGATCCCTTCATCAGACGAAGAATGGACATGCTGATGACCGCAGCCGGATAGGTTGCCGCGATGGTCATCCCCGCCTTTAAGCCCAGGTAGGCATTGGCTGCTCCCAGAATCCCTGTCATCAGGAGCCCGAGAACAATGGCTCTCATGGTGAATTCGCGCATTTGGACATCTGGCGGAACGTAAGGCCGGAATTTCGGTTTTTCCTCAGCACCTTGCATGTAAGAGCCTCCTGGGAAAGGGGATACAGGATGGAGGATACAGGATACAGGAGGCAAGAAGCAATAGGTTCACGCGTTGAACAAAACGCGTCAATGCGTAACCCGTAAACCCGCTAATCCGGGATTGTGGTATATTGAATGCTTTTTCGGGAGACAATTCGGCCGTGACACTCGAGATCAAAAACACTCTCAATTTACCGAAAACATCCTTCAGCATGAAAGCGAACCTGCCGCAACGCGAGCCTGAAATGCTGCGTCACTGGGAAACGATCGATGTTTACGGAAAGATCCGGGCCGCGCGCGCCGGATGTCCAAGCTATGTCCTGCACGACGGTCCCCCGTACGCGAACGGGGCCATTCACATGGGGACTGCCATCAACAAGATCGTCAAAGACATCATTGTTAAGTCGCGCTCCATGCTTGGCTACGATGCCCCCTATCTTCCGGGCTGGGACTGCCACGGTTTGCCGATTGAGATCAAAGTTGAGGAAATGCTTGGGCCCAAGAAGGCTCAGATGAGCAAAGTCGCGGTGCGCAGGGAATGCCGGAAATACGCGGAAAAATACATCGACTATCAGCGGCAGGGCTTCAAGCGCCTGGAGGTTTTTGGCGAATGGTCCGATCCTTATCTGACCATGAGCTACAAGTTTGAGGCGGACATCGCCCGTGCGTTGGGCGATATGGTCGGAAAGGGGCTGGTTTACAAGGGTCTCAAACCCGTACACTGGTGCTTCTCGTGTAAAACGGCGCTTGCCGAAGCGGAAGTCGAATACGAGGAGCACACGAGCCCGTCGATCTATGTCGCCTTCCCTGTCGAGTCCGACCTTTCCGATCTTGATCCGGCGCTGGCTGGAAAAGACTGGTCGGTTGTGATTTGGACTACAACTCCATGGACTATTCCCGCCAATCTCGCGATCGCTTTTCACCCAGATTATGAATATTCGGCATTACGGGTTGGGGATAAGGGCTACATCGTCGCGACAGAACTGCTCAAGGCGGTCTCCGAAAAATGCGCGTGGATCGGGCCGCAGGAGGTTGCGCGGTTTCGCGGGAAATCCATGGAAGGGCGCAAAGCACGCCACCCTTTCATCAATCGCGAATCATTGTTCGTGCTGGGCAACTATGTCACGCTCGATGCGGGCACAGGCTGTGTCCACACGGCTCCAGGCCACGGATACGACGATTATGTGACGGGGCGCCACTATGGGCTCGACATCCTCTGTCCGGTTGACGACGCCGGACGTTTTATGGCGAACGTCGAGCGGTTCGGAGGGATGGAGGTCTTTCAGGCTAATCGCAAGATTGTCGAATTCATGCGTGAATGCGGTGTGCTGCTGCATGCGGAGGACTTTCAGCATGCGTACCCTCATTGCTGGCGTTGCCACAATCCGGTGATCTTCCGCGCCACACCGCAATGGTTTGTTGCTCTTGACGAGAACCATTTGCGGGAAAACGCGCTGGAGGCGATCAAGAAGGTCCGGTGGATCCCTGCCTGGGGTGAGGAGCGCATCAGCAACATGGTGCGGGAGCGGCCGGACTGGTGCATTTCGCGTCAGCGAGCATGGGGCGTGCCGATCGTCGCGTTCTACTGCAATGCGTGCGGAGAGGTTTTGATCAGCAAGAAAATTATCGACCACGTCGCCTCAATCTTCGACAGCGAAGGGGCGGATGCCTGGTATGCTCACTCACCCGATCAGTTGTTGCCCGACGGGACTGCGTGCGGCCGTTGCAGCGGCAAAGATTTCCGTCAGGAATTCGACATCCTGGATGTCTGGTTTGATTCCGGCAGCACTCATCTGGCGACTCTGGGGTCCCGGAAAGACCTGCCCTGGCCTTCCGATCTCTACATTGAAGGAGGCGATCAGTACCGCGGCTGGTTCCAGAGTTCGCTTTTGATAGCGGTGGCGCTGCGCGGCGAAGCTCCCTACCGAACGGCAATTACACACGGTTGGACCCTGGATGAGCAGGGCAGGGCCATGTCGAAATCCAAGGGGATAGGAATTGATCCCAATGATCTCGTCAAAGAACGCGGAGCGGAAATTGCTCGTCTCATGGTCAGCTCGGTCAACTATGTCGAGGATATCCGGATCTTCAGCGAATTGCTCGATCGGCTGGGAGAAGCCTATCGCAAGATCAGGAACACATGCCGATTTATGCTAGGCAACCTGAGCAATCAGCAAGACCCTGAAAGGCCGCGCTTCAATCCGGTAACAGACCGGTTGCCCTACGAGATGATGCTGGAAATCGACCGGTGGGCGCTTGCCCGGAAAGAGCAACTGATCCAGAAATGCCTCAAGGGGTATGCGGATTATCAGTTCCACCAGGTCTACAATGCTCTCTATCATTTCTGCACGGTCGACATGTCGGCTTTCTATCTGGACATCCTTAAAGATCGCCTCTACACCTCTGCAACCCATTCAGTCGCTCGTCGGTCGGCCCAGACTGCGCTTTGGGATGTTCTCGACGTTTTCACGCGCCTGCTGGCGCCGATTCTCTCCTTTACCAGCGAGGAAGTTTACAGCGCGATGTATGAAGGGAGTGCACCCGACGCGCGCGCCGAATCCGTTCATGTGCTGCTTTTCCCGAAATACGAACCGCCGCGGGATGACGAGCAGTCGCTTCTGAACGAATGGGAGAAACTGCGGAACGTGCGGGAGATTGTGCTGAAATCACTGGAGGAAGTCAGGCAGTCCGGGGTGATCGGTAATTCCCTTGAAGCCAGAGTCATCATCCGGGCTTCAGGGGAAACAACCGAGCTTCTGCGGCGCCACGAATCTGATTTACGGTACATTTTCATCGTGTCCCAGGTGGAGCTCGAGAATGCTGCGGACAAAGGGAATGAGCCGCAAATTCAGGTGGTCAAAGCTGCTGGGCGGAAATGCGAGCGATGCTGGAATTACTCCGTGGAAGTGGGCAAGGGATTATCGCATCCGACGCTTTGCGAAAGGTGTATCCCGGCAGTGAAGGAGATCGACGGGTGAAGATTTCAATCGAGAATCGCGCTACGGCGGAAATAAAATAAATGCGAACTAGATATTACCTGATTGCAATGCTGGTCATGGTGGCGGATCACCTCTCAAAATGGCTCGTGACCCTGAAGCTGCCAAACAGCCCGATTGAACTGATTCCCGGTTACCTGCGACTTTCGATCGTGTACAACACCGGCGTGGCATTCGGATTTTTTGCCGGCGACAAGTCTGTCTGGAAGCCTTATGTCCTCGCTGCGATGGCTGTCGCCGCGCTCGTCGTGATTTTTCTCTACAGCAAGCACATGCCCCCGGATCGATACCTCCTGCAGTCGGCCCTTGCGCTCACGATGGGAGGGATTCTGGGCAACTTCGTCGACCGCATCTTCCGCGCTTATGTCGTTGATTTTATTGAGTTTCACATTCATGATTCCTTTTACTTTCCCAATTTCAATATTGCGGATTCCGCGATCACGATCGGGGTTGCCCTCCTTCTGATCGACACGGTCCACTCTCCGGGCGTCGAAACCACGGAACCTACCGCCGACAGTCAGTGACAAGATGCAGGATACGGGATGCAGGGGACAGGACAAGGGCGGCACGTTTCATCGTGCATCCTGTATCTTGTATCTCGCATCGTGCATCCTTCCCCTGATTTTGCAAACGTCACTGCTGGCCGCAGATCTGCCTGATGTTTTGTCTGGGCTGCAACGACGATACGCATCAGTCGAAACTGTCAAAGGAAGTTTCCGGCAGACGTACCGGGCGCCCGGCATCAGCCGGGAGGAATCCGGAGTGTTCTGGTTGAAGAAGCCCGGGCTTATGCGATGGGAATACTACAGCCCGGAGGAGCAGCTGTTTGTCGCGGACGGGCGTGAATCCTTTCTTTACGTTCCTCAGGACCGCCAGGTAACGATCCAGCCGTTCAGCGCGGCCGATCTGCACAGCACCCCGCTGGAGTTCCTGCTGGGCTCCGGGGACTTCAAGGGAAGCTTTCAGGCTTCCTGGGAAACGGAATTCAAGCCGATGCTTGAACGCACGCTCCTGATTCGGCTGGTCCCGCGCCGAAACGATGCCGAGTACTCGTTCCTCGTCCTTGAGCTGGACAACCAAACTTTTGACCTTCGGCGGATCGCGATAAGGGAACCTGGCGGCAGCACAACCGAATTCCTCCTGACGGACGTGGCGGTAAATCTCAAGCCTGACAAAAAACTGTTCCAATTCAAGGCCCCTAAAGGTGTGGAAGAAATCCGATTGAAGTGAAAGTTGGCTTCACGCGTTAACCCGTGAACGCGTGAACAAGATTCTACGTACTGAATTTGGATTTACACATGGCAGATATCGATGATTTTGCAGAATTGGGGACGCAAGTCGCGCGTGAGGCAGGACGATTGCTGCTTGATCGTTTCCATACAGAACTTGCCGTTTCACACAAAGGCACCGTCAATCTAGTCACAGACGTCGACCTGGCTGCTGAGGAGTTGATCGTTTCCCGGATCCGGATGGCATTCCCGACGCACTCGATTCTTGCGGAGGAGCGCCATAACGAGGCCCCCAGCAACGAAGGCATTCACTGGGTGATTGACCCTCTCGACGGCACAACTAATTACGCCCATGGCTATCCCGTTTTTTCGGTTTCGATCGGCCTTGAAATCTCCGGAGAAGTGGAATGGGGAGTGGTGTTTGATCCTGTCCGTGATGAACTCTATTCGGCCCGCCGCGCTTCCGGAGCGAGCTGCAACGGCGTTCCACTCTGCGTTTCAAAAACGCCCTCCCTCGGATCAAGCCTTTTGGCCACCGGATTCCCTTATGATATTCAGGTGAGCCAAGAGAACAACCTGGACAATTTTTGCGGTTTCGCAGTTCGGGTCCAGGGTGTGCGGCGGGCCGGATCGGCAGCTCTAGACCTTTGCTATGTGGCCGCGGGTCGGTTTGACGGGTTTTGGGAGTTTAAATTAAAACCCTGGGATTGCGCCGCAGGATCGTTGGTGGTCCGGGAGGCGGGAGGGGTTGTGACGAGCTTCAACGGCGGCCCCCTGTCGATCTATAAGGGCGAAGTTGTTGCCTCCAATGGTCTGATTCATCAGGAAATGCTTGACGTCCTGAAGGAAATTCAAAATTCAAAATTGAAGAGTGAAAATTAATCTTCCGGGTCGAATTCATGGGAGGTCCGATGCGGTTACGAGACAAAATAAGCCAAGATTTGATGGCGGCCATGAAATCGAAAGAGGCGGAGCGCTTGAGCGTCCTGCGCATGATGAAGGCCGCGATCAGGAATAAAGAAATCGATTCCCGTCAGGAACTGGAGGACCCTCAAGCTATCCAGGTACTGCTGAGTCTTATCAAGCAGCGCAAAGACTCTGTCGAACAGTTCACAAAAGGGGGCCGTCTCGATCTAGCTAACAAGGAATCAGCGGAGATCAAGGTGGTTGAGGAATACCTCCCGTCAGCTGTCGGCGACGAGGAGATCGGGAAAGTCGTCGATGCGGTCATAGGCGAAACCGGAGCTGCTTCCGTCAAAGATATGGGAAAGGTCATGAAAGGCTGCATGGCGCGCTTTGCGGGCCGGCCGGTCGACGGCGCCAAAGTCAGCGAGCTGGTGAAAGCACGACTAACCCGATGACGAATTACGATTTGAATAAAACGCCGGGGTATTGGTTCATTCGTCATTCGTAATTCGTCGGTTGATTTGCTACTTTTAAATAGTGCTGCAGGAAAAGATCGATCATCTGCCGGCAGAACCCGGCGTTTACGTCTATAAAAATGCCCAGGGAAAGATTATCTATGTGGGCAAGGCCCGCTCCCTGCGACATCGGGTGCGCTCCTATTTCCAGGAGAGCCGTCCTCTTGATCCCAAGACTCAGCACCTGGTTTCGGAAATTCACGACCTTGAATATATCGTAACCGACAGCGAAGTCGAGGCTTTGATCCTCGAATCCACGCTGGTCAAAAGGAATCAGCCGCGATACAACGTTAATCTCAAGGACGACAAAAGCTTCCCCTATCTGAAGCTTACGGTCAATGAACCCTACCCGCGGATTTTCATCACTCGCCGCGTCAGAAAAGATGGCGCCCTGTACTTCGGTCCGTTTCTTCCCGCCAGCTACGCGCGCCAGACCATCAAGTTGGTGAACAAGTACTTCAAGCTGCGCACGTGCAATCTGGAAATCAATGGCATGCTGCCGCGTCCGTGTCTGGATTTTCAGATGAAGCGCTGCCTGGGACCCTGTGTTGCCGGCCTCTGCACCAAAGAAGCGTACGACCGCGCCGTCGAAGATGTACAGCTGCTGCTCTCGGGCAAGACAGACGAGCTGATCCGAGTGCTCGAGCGGCGCATGAGCGAGGCTTCCGAGGAAATGCTCTACGAGGCAGCGGCAGTTTACCGTGACTGGATTTCCATGGTGCGCGATATCTCGGAACGGCAGAAGATGGTTATCGAGGGCCAGGACGACTGCGATCTGTTCGGCTATTATCAGGAAGGCTCACAGCTCGCACTGCAAGTATTCGCGATGCGGGGTGGCCGAGTCGTCGGCCGGCGCGAGTTCTATTGGGAAGATTTGATCTCCTTCGATCCGGGCGAATTCTTCTCCGAAGCGCTCAATCAGTATTACCTGCAGGACACCTTTACGCCGAAAGAGATTTATATCCCGGCGGATATTGACGACTCGGAAGTCCTCGAAGAATGGCTCTCGGAACGGAAAGGAAGCAGGGTTTATATCCGCTCTCCCCGCCAGGGTCTTAAATCAGAAATGCTGGACCTGGTTATGCGCAATGCGCAGATGTCCTTCGAAACGCGCTTTCGAATTTTGAAATCCAAAGGGGAGGATTTGCTGAAGCCTCTCCGGGATGCCCTCGGCATCGAATCGCTGCCGCGACGAATCGAAACCTTTGACATCTCCCATGTGCAGGGGAGCGACACTGTGGCGAGCATGGTCCTCTGCGTCAACGGTCAGATGAAACGGAATGGTTACCGGAAGTTCAAAATCGAAAGTGTAAAGGGCCCCGATGATTTTGCCGCGATGCGTGAGGTGATCCACCGCCACTATGAAAACACTCTGGAGCAGGACGAGGGGGACCTGCCCGACCTCGTGCTTATCGACGGAGGGAAAGGGCAGTTGTCGGCGGCAATTTCGGCGCTCAACGATCTCGGATTGGAAAGCCAGGCCGTAGCCGCGATTGCAAAGAAAGAAGAAATCCTTTTTATAAAAGGAAGGGAGAACCAGCCGATTGCGCTTCCGAAAGAGTCGCCGATACTGCATTTAATCCAGATGATGCGCGACGAAGCGCACCGGTTCGCAGTCGCGTATCACAGAAAGCGTCGGGAGTTGCGCGATTTCGATTCCGAACTGATGGATATTCCCGGAATCGGGGAGGTCAGAAAAAAGGTGCTGCTGCGCGCATTCGGCAGTCTCGAACGGGTGAGGCGGGCGGCCTTTGACGAACTGGCCCCTTACGTCGGTCCCAAAGCCGCGTCGCAAATCATCGAGCATTTCTCGAAGCAGAATTCGGTATAGGAATGCCTTTCTTGCCGCGTGGCTGGAATAGGATCAAATTCTGGACCATCCCTCTTCTGGGTTCTGACCCCCTGAACTCTGAATTTCGCTTCGCTCGTGAGCATAATCACTAAATTCTGCCGCCAGTTCGCCGATGTGGTACCTATGATTACTCTACTGCTTCTATTTGCGTTTCAGGTAGCAACCCCGGGAGAAATGGCCTGTATCGGTTCCATCCAGGAAATGAGGGTGCCGCAAGACATCTATATTGCAGGTTTGGAGAACGAAGGAACCGAAACCCTAGCCGTTCCCGGTCGGGTTCTCTATCTCAATGGCCCTCGTGTCTCTTCCTTGAAAACGGGCGCCGTGCAACGGGTGGTGCGTCTCGAGGGCAGCGTCAGCGATCCGTGGACCAAGGCAAGACTGGGTAGCTATTACAAGGATATCGGTACGATCCAGATCGAGGCAGTCGAGCGGGGGAGTGCAACGGCCCACGTGATCCAGTCCTGTGAGGCAATGCTCAAAGGCGACCTGGTTCTCCCGAACTCACCGAAACCCATCGTCGAATTCAGCGGCAGCATGTCCAATGCTTTGACTCCAATTCCGCACGGGCTTTCAAGCTCGATTCTGCTCGCAAAAGACGATATGAGGGAATTGTCGGTCGGGCAATTCTGCTTTATTCAACTCGGCACTCGCCAAGGAGTTAGGCCGGGGGACCGGTTCACAATCTTCCGCTCGCAACCCGAATTTAATTCAAGAGATATGGATGTTGGGGGTCCGGGCATCTATTCCAATGTATCGCCGATACGCGGAGAATTCTCCGGCAATAATCAGGATTCGATGCTTAAGAGGCGAACCCTTCCTCCAAAAGTTTTGGGCGACCTCGTGATCGTGGAGGCGGGTGAGGGCTTTTCAACCGGGAAAATCGTCAACAGCATGTCGGAAATCCATCCCGGTGATTTAGTGGTCAAGCGATGATCCTGCGTGGATAAAAATCGGGGACATCCCTGATCTTCAGATAACGCTAAAATCGGAAACGATGGATTTGTCTCCGAGGACGGTTCCCGGACGCAAACGGGCTCCCTCTCCGATATGGCACTGCCTTCCAACAATGGCCCTTTCGATCCGTGCATTCGGCAGAATCCTTGTCCCGCTCCAGATCACCGAGTCCTTGATCAGCGCACCTTCCTCGACGCGGCATGCCTCTCCCAGAACTGAGTTCTCGATTGCCACACCCGGTTTTATGACGCACTTTCCGTCCAGGACCGTAAAGGAATCGATGGCAACCTGATGTTTTTCCCAATTGTTTGGCGGGCAGGCCTTCTGAGGGTATCCGGGCATCTTGGTTCTGCCGGAGATGATGCCGTAGGTGGCTTCGAGATATTTTTGCGGGCTGCCGATATCCTGCCAGTATCCGTGAGTCAGGTAGGCATAGACTCGGGCTCCCTCCTGCACCATTGCGGGAAAGATCTCGCGCTCGAAGCTTTGCGCCCCTTCAGCCGGGATGCGCTCGAAAATGGAGCGCTCGAGAATGTAGATGCCGGCGTTGATGGTATCGCCGGTCACTTCGTCTTCGGGAGGCTTTTCAGTGAAACGCAGGACTCGACCTTCTGAATCGGCTTCAACAAGTCCATACCCTACAGGATTCATCACGCGCGCAACGACAATCGTGGCTTCAGCCTTCTTGGCCCGGTGGTACTCAAGCACATCGAGCAGATCGGTGTCGGTCAGGATATCTCCGTTGAGAACGATTGTGGTGGCGTCGATTAGGTTTTCTGCCGCCTTGAAAGCGCCCGCCGTCCCTCGCGGCAAATCCTCGTGCGTATACCGCATGGTGACGCCATATTTCATTCCATCACCGAAAATATCGGTGATCTTCCGGGGTTGATAGGAAAGGCTGAGAATAATCTCTGTTATTTCCGCCCGCTTTATGTGATCGATCTGAAAAAAAAGGAAAGGGATATTTGCCAGCGGAACGATAGGCTTTGGGATATGAAGCGCCAGGGGACGTAATCTCGCCCCCTTTCCTCCTGCGAGTATCAATGCCTTGATCACGGTTTTTGGGCCTCCGGAAGACAAAATATCATACCACAGGCGGATCCATTGCAAGAGGCAGGATACAAGAGGGGGTGCAAACGGAAGTGAGAGACACTTTTATGCCGCTTCCGCCCAATATTTCTCCCAATCGCCATTAGCACGCATCACACGGAGCGCCAGCATCTTTGCAGCATTCTCTATTTTCCACCAAGCTCCAGAAATCTTCAGCCTGATCTGAATGACGTAACGATGAGCACTTTCAATCTCGCCTGAGCCTATGGGTAATCCCGCTGCCAGAGCATTCTCGTAATCCAGACACTTTGGGCGGTTTTCAATATATCGGTAGCAGGCACGGACAGGAGCCTGTTCGTCCGGAACGTTCTCTTCTTCAACATACGGTTGAAGACTTTTCAAGATGTCTGGCCAACGATTCTCCTTTAGCCAAGCCTTCTTTTCCTCGATCCAGGCCTCTTTCCCTTCTTTTGCCACGACCTCTGCCGCTGGAGAGAGGTACTCGCACAGATGGCAAAAATCGATCAGGTAGGTAGCTTGAGGACCAAACTGCAGGTCCACCTGATTTGTGATCCAAGGGGCTCCATCTCCTACGAAATGATATCTTGTCCGGATTCCAGCCCCGGCACGAATGGCCGACTGCACCAGCTGCTGTCCGGCATCGTCCACGGTGCCAGTCGTGGCGCCGAAAGTTGGAGTGACTGAGCCTGGTTCGTGGACCAGACTTAGTTTCACTTCTTTCCAGCACGTCTTACGGCTTTTCCTTTTGTCCGCTGGCGGTTCCCCTGCTTCAGGCTCTGCGATTTCAACCACCGGGATCAAGCTTCCATCGGCTTCGCCGATTAGCATTGCGACGCCCGGACAGTTTGGCAACTCCTTTTGCTCTTGCTGCAGCGCAACCATCGCCGCTCCATGCTTCTCCGTTACTTCGCGAATCACGGTCGTTGGGACCTCAATCCCATAATGCTCTCGTAGCTTCGCCACTGCGCCTCCATGGAACGACTGGTCCGCTCCGAAATCGGTAATCGTCCTCTGCAATGGTATGGAGTAACTCCGACACGTCACTTCCGCCGACTCTGAAAATGGTCGAATTACACGACCCTTGCGACCTTCAGTAAAGATCTGTTCTATGATTTCGATTTTCCCGAATTGCGTGTACCAGAAGAGGTTTTTTTTTCCTTTCGGTTCACGCCGGGCTTGCTGTCGAATTCCTTCTCCTTTTTCTGCTGCTGCCGCTGGGCCCAGCCGTGGAGTATCTCGTTGCCCAGCTGTCGCAATTCTTCCACTACCCGCCGCTCGGCTTCTGCTGCTTTCTCAACATCCCCGGCAGCGTTCTCGATCACGTCCAACATCCTCTCAACCCTTGCTCTAAATTCCGGCTGATCTTTTAGCCTTTCTTCAAGATTCCGCTTCCCTGCGGAGGCGGTTTCAATCACTGAAAAGCGATCGCGCTCTTGCATGGGACTCCTTTAGGTTAGGGTGACCCATGTTTATTTATATCTTTTTGATCGATTTGTCCCGCGAAATCGGTGTTCTTTGAAAAAAAGCTAGTCCCCGGGCCTAAAAGTGACTCTCACTTCCGTTTGCACCCCGCGAAAATCCGTCGAGGCCACGCAAATGGGGAATTATGGTGCCGTCCCTGTTTTTCCCACGGTATTTGTCCTAAACTTTTAGTGCGTTTTTCAGATCAGGCTGAATACAGTGGAAAAGGAGGAGAAGATGAAGTACCAGGCGATGAATTTCGAAAAGTTGTTGGGGACGGAGGGATTCAGCAACCAGCTGCTTACGAACCATTTCACTCTCTACAATGGGTACGTGACCAACACGAACAAGCTGATGGAGGAATTTGCTGAGCTGGAGAAGCAGGGGAAAACCGCAACGCCTCAGTTTGTCGAAATGAAGCGGCGGTTCGGATGGGAGTTCGATGGCATGAGGCTGCATGAACTCTATTTCGGCAATATGGCCAAAGGCGGCTCCTCGCCCGAGAAGGGGAAAAAGCTCTATACGAAGATCGATGAGGATTTCGGCTCATTTGAAAACTGGGAAAAAATGTTCAAGTCGACGGGGGCCATGCGGGGCATCGGCTGGGCTATTCTCTATTACGATTCCGTCGGCCATCAGCTCCTGAACACCTGGATCGGTGAGCACGACGGGGGGCACCTGGCGGCAGCGACTCCAATCCTGATCATGGATGTGTTTGAACACGCCTTTATGACGGACTACGGCTTAAAGCGCGCAGACTACATTGAAGCCTTCTGTAAGGCTATTGACTGGAGTGTCGTTCAGAAGCGGTTTGACGGGGCGAGGTAACGCTTTCAAGACGTCACGGATCCCACCCGGCTCACTGGAATCCGTGGCGTTTTTGATACGGCTCAGACCATGGCGTCGACGTCCGTGATCAGGAGATGCCCTAATTCAAACAGCCGGCAAAAGCCGTTACGCAGCTTCAGGGGCAATTCCTTCGCCTGATCCTCTTCTTGGAAACGGTCGGCAATCTGGTTGATCTGATCTCTCAGCTCGGGGTCGGTCAGGAGTGCGAAGATCTGTGTCATTTCGACCACGCGATAGAGCGCATTGAGCAGGTGCTCCCAGTTTGAGGAGGCGGCCGCAGCGCCAGCCGCAAATCGCTGTTCCACCCGCCTGATCGCAGGAGTCAGAACCTGGTCTTGATCCAAGGAGATGGCTATGAGGCCGAACAGTGGGAAGCATGCGCGCAATGCGGCGGCCGACCGCTCGACCGGCTCCCCCAAATCCGTACCCAGGTGCACCTGTTCGTCCACCTTTTGGATCAGGCTGTCGGCTTCCGCATTGCCTTCGGCAATTTGATGGCTCAGCGTGTTCAGGCTGTTGTAGATCGAAAAGGTGGCATTGATAAGGCAATCGCGGAAATCGACCGCTATTTTTACGCCTTCTCGAAAATAAGACAAGCGCTGATCAATCAAATCCTTATAGCGATCGTCCCGGTCCAGCGTCCTGGAGAGCGCCGTCAAAGCCTCCACCGCCTGGTATGCCGCCACGATCGTCTGGCCTTCGATGTCTCCTTCCTTGTCCGCATATTGCTCCAGGTAATCTCGCCAGAGCTGCATAAGGAATGGACCTGATTTGCCTTGCCCGGGTGGATAGATCATCGAGGCTCCTGGTCCCTCATTCTACCACTGGGATATAATACTTCTCGCATGTTTAAGATCAGGGATGTCGCCATTGATCCGCCGCTAATCCTGGCCCCCGTGGCCGGCCACACCGATTCCCTGTTCCGGCAGGTGATCAAGAGCCTGGGGGGGTGCGGGCTTGTCGTTTCGGAATTGGTGAGCACTGAGGGGATGACCCGTCACCAGGGCCGAAGCGAACACCTCACGCACTTTGAAGAATCGGAACGTCCGATCTCCATCCAGATCTTCGGAAGCGACAGCGCGCGCATGGCCGAGTCGGCCGCGATGGTCGAAGCTATGGGAGCAGATATTGTCGATATTAATCTCGGCTGCCCGGTTAAAAAGGTTGTCAGGCAAGGCGGCGGGAGCAACCTGCTGCGCGATCTGGCCCTGCTGGAGAAAATATTCAAAGCTGTGCGGCAGGCGATTAGGGCGCCCCTGACCGTCAAAATCCGTTCGGGCTGGGACCGCAATTCCATCAATGCCGTCGAGGTTCTGAAGCTCGCCGAGGATTGCGGTGTCGAGGGGCTGGCCATCCATGGACGGACCCGTTGCGACATGTTTTCGGGGAAGTCGGACTGGAACGTGATTGCGCGAGTGAAGGCACAAGCGCGCATACCGATCATGGGTAATGGGGACGTTTTCACGCCGCTCGACGCGGAACGCATGTTCCGGGAAACGGGGGTCGACGGGGTCATGATGGGACGCGGCGTCCTCGGGAATCCCTGGCTGATCCGGCAGTGCCGGGATTACCTGAGCGGGAAAGCCGTGCAGCAGGTGAGCCTTGCCGAGAGAGCCGAATTCATGACGACATTCCTGGAAAGCGTCAGCCTTGCCTCTCCGCCGCCCGTGGCGCTAGGCAGGATCAAAAGGGCCGGCGGCTATCTGTCCAAAGGTTTTCCAGGAAGTGCGCGCCTGAGGGCGCAAATTCATGCCTCAAACACTACGTCCGAGTTTTTTGAGGTCATGAGGGAGTACTTCAGCAGGATTACGGCATAGTAAAACGCCACGGATCGGGTTTTTGAATTCGTGAAATCCGTGGCGTTTTACTTTCAGACCAAGCCCTTTTTCTTGCGGCGCCAGCCGAAGATGGCGGCAATCCCGATGCTGACGATGTATAGCAGGATCATCGGGGCCGACCAGATCATCAGATTGAAGGCATCTCCGGTCGGGGAGACGACGGCGGCGACGATGACAATGACCAAAATGGAGTATCTGAATTTGTTCCAGAGAAAGCTCGCCGAAACCAGGCCGAAGAGAGATAGGAAAGCCGCAATGATCGGCATCTCGAAAATGAAGCCCAGGCCCAAGAGCATCATGTTCGTGAAGTCGAGATAATCGTCAATTTTTATCATGGGATCGAAGGATGACCCCATGGAATTCAAAAACGCGAAGGTCGCGGGAAGGATGACGTAGTAGCAGAAAACTCCGCCCAGAAGGAATAGAAAAACCGATGATACCAAAAAAGGGACAACGTATCTTTTTTCTTTCCTGTAAAGTCCCGGCGCGATGAATTTCCAGACTTCGTACAGGATGAAGGGGATCGTGAGGAAGATACCCGCCACGAAGGCGACCTTCATATATACCGTAAATGGATCGGTGATCGAGGTATAGACGAGGTGCTTTCCCGGCGGCAAGGTCTTCAGCATCGGGGCCGCCAGGAAATCATAGATCGGCTTGTGGAAGAACCAGCAGGCGATGAACCCTATCGCGATATAACCCACAATGTGGACGAGCCGCTTGCGCAGCTCGTCGAGGTGTTCGAGAAAGGACATCTTCCCGGATTCATTTTCCGGCTCCGGCGCGCCGGCTTCCGGGTCCGACTCCATGGTCGCATTACTCATTGATTCTCTTTTGACCCTGCGGAGCTCCTGTCATCCCCCAGAAAATCTGACGGCTTAATGGTGCTGTCCTTGAGGATTTCGGACATCGCTTCCTTTTCCTTGTCGAGCCGGACTTCTTCCTCCCAGGTCTGCTTCAGCTCGTTGGATGCCCTCTTGAACTCCGCCAAGCTCTTCCCGAGGCTCTTGCCAAGTTCCGGCAGCTTGCGCGGGCCGAAAACGATCAACGCAATAATAAAGATGACTATAATCTCTTGCATTCCCAAAGAGCCCATAGTGCCACCACCTTCTCGACCTCCTGCTGCTTGGCCAAACGCGGCTCAAGTCTAATTTAGGGTATGGTGGAAGTCAAGCCGACCAAGGCATGGCGGCGGATTCATTTTGCATCTTGTGTCCTGAATCCATCTTCAGGCAACATTATCGACTGGAGTGGGAGACGACGTGAGTATGCCTGCCGGCCATCTTGACCTTGTCAGTGTTCCTGAGGGCGTGCTATACTCTTCCCGCCTAGACGTACCATGTGGAGCCAACCCTTTATGAAACATCGCTTTGCCGTTTTACTAACTCTGGTGATCCTCTTGTCCTCCCTGATGGGGGGAGTACTTGGTGGCAATGCCGCTGCCAAATCGGGGGCGCCAGGTCAGACATCTTCGATTGAGTTCCTGACCAATTTCACCGAAGCGCTGGATGTGATTCAGCAGAACTATGTGGATAAAGTTGGCCCCGACAAGCTCGTGTACAGCGCCATCAAAGGCATGCTTCGGGTTTTGGACCCGCATTCCAGCTTCTTCGATCCGAAGGAATATTCCCGGATGCGGGAAGAACAGCACAGCAAGTACTTCGGTCTCGGCATCCGGGTCCGGGCTCTCCTGCGCGACCGCGGGAAGGTGGTCATTGTCGAGCCTCCCCAGAGGGGTTCTCCCGCGGAACGAAAAGGACTTCGCGCTGGGGACGTTATCGCCCGGATCGAAGGGCAGCCGATCGATGACTGGACGTCGGACGAAGTCGTCAACCATCTGAGAGGGCCCCGCGGAACCACGGTTAACATCACGGTCGAGCGGCCGGGAATTAACGACCCGATCCAGATGACCGTGGAGCGCGACGAAATTCCCCTGATTACCGTTCCCTATGCTTTTGAGCTAAAGCCTGGAATCGGCTACGTGAAGATCGACCGCTTTTCAGAATCGACTGCTGAGGAGCTGCGCTCCAAGTTAAAAGATCTCGAGGCCGGCAGCTTGTCAGGCTTAGTCCTGGATTTGCGCGATAATCCCGGCGGCCTCCTAAACCAGGCAATTGAGGTTTCGGACTTCTTCCTGCCACAGAATGATTTGGTCGTTTCCACCAAAGGCCGGGCGGAAGGTTCGGCCAGGTCGTACAAGGCTCCCAGCCGCGAGAAGGTAAAAGTGCCGTTGGTGGTTCTGATAAACCGGCACAGTGCAAGCGCTTCGGAAATCGTGGCCGGTGCACTGCAGGATCACGATCGAGCGCTGATTGTCGGAGAAACCAGTTTCGGGAAGGGTTTGGTTCAGTCGGTCTACACATTAGACAACGACACCGGGATGGCTCTGACGACGGCAAAGTACTACACCCCGAGCGGGAGATTGATCCAGCGCGACTACTCCGGCTCCACTTTTGAATACTTCTTCCTGAATGGCGGCGATGCAGCCGCCCCCGACAGTCACAGGCAACGGGAGATCCGTCATACGGATAGCGGACGTGAAGTCTATGGCGGGGGGGGGATTGCTCCGGACGTCGTGGAACCGACGCGGGAGGCAAACCGCTTCGAAGGCCGTCTCGCTTCCAAGGATGTTTTTTTCCAGTACGCTCGCCGCCTGACATCGGGCCAGGTGCCATCAGCCGGCAACTTCCAATTGCAGGAACAGGAGAAAAATCCTAAATCGATACCGACCTTAGAAATAACGGATTCGATTCTCCAAGACTTCAAGAGTTTCCTGCGTGAGCGGCAAGTCGAGTTCACGGACGAAGATATCCAAAAGAATGTCGACTTTATTAAAAGGCGGATCAGGCAGGAAGTCTTCACCTCGTTATTCGGGCTTCAGGAAGGTTTCAAAGTCGCTATCCAGGGGGATAACCAGGTGCTGAAGGCTCTGGAAGTGATGCCCCAGGCGAAGCTGCTCTTGGCGTCGGGCCGGACAACCTCAGATGGTCCGGCCGAACAGAATCCAGCGAGATGAAAAGCTTAGGCTTTTGCGCGGGATTGTGTTTCTCATGAGGGAGATCCGTTGTTCGCGTTAGGGTTTCCCCGATTTACGAATTAACGCTTTTGTTTTGGTGGTTATGGATAGGTCTTGGCCCGTTCATTTAATACTCGCTGCATGCTTCATCTCCTTGCCTGCGGCTACGATCGTCGGCAAAGTGCCGTCTGCGCATCCCGCCGAAATGGAATCAAATCCTTCAGAGGATTCATCTTCACTCCTTGAGAATTCCAGTCTGCCCAAAACGATGGTGGAGCTCATACGGAGTTCCCGCGCGAAATACGTCGAAGGCTCGAACCTGATTAAGGCCGGGGATTCGGACAAAGCCCGAGAGGCATTTAACAAAGCCGTCGATTCCCTGCTTCAATCGGAATGGGATATCACATCCACGCCGGCCCTCAACCGGTACTTTCAGGACCTGATTCAGCAAATACAGGCCGATGAATCCCGGTACCTGCTCGGGCCGTGCGATGCTCCAGAAGAAGTTGAGACTGCCGTGGTGGATGAACTGGATAAGCTGGACCTGATCCCCATTGCGGTCGATCCATCTCTGCAGGATGCCCTGACCGCGGATTGGTCCAGCACCGGGTATGGAATTCCCATCACCATGAACGACATGGTGGCGAAGTCTCTGGATTATTGGCTGAATAGTGGACGCAAGTACTTTGTCGACGGGCTTTTACGTTCAGGGCAGTACCGGCCCATCATCGAAAAGGTCTTCCGTGAAGAGTCCATACCCCTGGACCTCATGTACCTCGCCCAAGTTGAAAGTCTGTTCAAGCCTCACGCCGTTTCAAAAGCCAAGGCCAGGGGAATCTGGCAATTCGAGAAAGGCACCGCCATACGCTACGGGCTGAAAGTCACCCGAGATGTAGACGAGCGCTCTGATCCCGAAAAGTCAACGCGGGCTGCCGCCCGTTACCTGAATGACCTTTTCAGTATGTTCAAGGACTGGAATCTGGCTCTCGCTGCCTACAACTGGGGAGAAGGAAAGGTCCAGCGCCTGATTGATACCACTGGTTTGAAGGATTTCTGGCAATTGGTGGATCGGCGAAGGCTCCCGGAAGAAACGAAAAATCATATCCCGTTAATCCATGCCAGCCTCATTCTCGCAAAGAACCCTGAAAAGTACGGTCTTCCGACAGAACTGGACCCGCCACTGAAATATTCCGAGGTCTCGGTTTCGAAGCCCATCGATTTGCGGGCTGCGGCGAAAGTGCTCAGCACGTCGATCGACGAGCTGAAAAAATTGAATCCGGCGCTGAGAGGGCTCACTACCCCTGCCAACTATCCCAACTACAAGCTCAAAGTACCCGAAGACAGCGATCCAAAGATCCACGATCGACTGGCCGCCCTTCCTACGGCGAAAATCAAACCGCCTGATGAATTCAACTGCCGCCATAAGGTTCGCAACGGTGATACCTTGGCAAGAATTGCCGCCCGGTACCATGTTTCAGTTGAGGAGCTTGAGCGGGTGAACCAGATATCTTCGAAAAAGAAGCTGTTGGCGGGGACTTGGCTGCAGGTCCCGTCCCATCCCAGCATTCCGAATAAGGTTTTGCTGTCAAAGCGCCAACCTTCGCATCCCGGCTCAGCGAAACTGGCGGCCGGCCAGGCAACGGGCGGGAAAAGCAAAACGATTGCCGGAAAAAGCGGGAGCACAAAACAGTCGAGCACTGCGCGGGCCAAGACCACGAGTCGAACTTCAAATAGCAAGTCGGCCTCCCTCAAGCCTCAGCCGGAGCCCAATACCGGTCCCAAGCAGATCGCCTCCAGGTAAAAAAGCGCTTTCACAAGGCATCGTCGGCTTTATTTCGCCAAATGGAAAAGTCCAGAACATTTCCCTATCCTCAAGCGTATTAAGTTGAGTCGGCCCGGCTGTCGGTGCCGCAGTGGTGCGAGAACCTTCCGTATGAACTTTTCCACTATCGATTCGCCTTCCGGTCCGGCGCTCAGGCCGGAAAAAAAGCTGGGTTCGACGGCTGCTTTATGGGAGGCCTTCTGCATCGCCATTGATTCTATTTGGAACCACAAGCTTCGGTCGGTGCTCACGCTTGTGGGCATTATCATTGCCATAGCCTCAGTCGTGACCGTTGGCGGAGCCATCGAGGGGCTGGGCGCCTACATATGGAAGCAGCTGTCCTCGACCTTCGCAAGCAATACATTTTTCGTTGCACGCATCGCCAGAGCCGATTCCATGGAAGAGTACGAAAACAAGATCAAGCACAATAAGGAACTCTATCCCGAGGATCTGCGCGCCGTAGAGGACCTCTGCGAGGACTGCGAGGCAATTTCGCCTATGATCCAGGGGAGCGACACGATCAAGAGAGGCGACCGCGTTTCCTATGATGCCAACGTGTCCGGGGTAAGCGCCGACATGCCCAAAATTCAGGCGATCGATCTGTCTGAAGGACGGTTCATAGCTGCTTCCGATGTTACTCACGCTCATCCTGTCGCGGTGATCGGATCGCAAATCTGCGACGAGTTATTTGGACCGGTCGACGCCTTGGGGAAGGAAATCAAGATCGGTTCGGATAACTTCACTGTTGTCGGGATCGAGGCCCAGAGGGGCAGCATGCAGGGCCGATCGCTGGACAAGAATGTCTATATTGCTTACACGGCTTTCCTGAAAAAATATGGAACCCGCCAATCCATTGCATTCCAGGTCAGGGCCCCTTCAGACGAAACGCTTCAATCGACGACGGACAGAGTCCGGCAGATCCTAAGGGCGCGGCACAAGCTTAAACCGAACAGGGACGATGATTTTGACATCCTGACCAGCAGCGCTCTCCAGGAGACCATCGGCCAGATTACGGGACTGATTGCGACGGTCATCACTCCGATTACGCTCATCGGGTTGGTGGTGGGCGGGGTTGTGGTCATGAACATCATGCTTGTGACGGTGACGGAGAGAACCGTCGAAGTGGGAATGCGCAAGGCCGTTGGAGCGAAGCGAAGCGATATACTCATGCAGTTTCTGGTTGAGTCGGTGCTGCTGGCGACAATCGGGGGGGTGCTCGGACTCGCTCTCGCCTACTTGTTTTGCGCAACCATAGAATACACGGTCGGGTTTCCGATGCGGATCACGATCGGTTACGTTTTGCTGGCCATTTTTACTTCCGGCGGCGTGGGGATGATTTCCGGCATATACCCAGCCTACAGGGCGTCCAAATTAAGTCCGATTGTCGCATTGGCAAGAGAATAGGCAGGAATCCGATGATTGATCCCCGCGAAAACCTCTCGATGGCCCTGCAGACTCTCCTCGCCCACAAGTTCCGGAGCTTTCTGACGGTGCTCGGAATCGTGGTCGGGGTGGCGGTCGTCATTGTCATCGCGTCGCTGCTTTCGGGGGTCAAGGCCGCCCTCGTCGACCAAATTGAGTCCTTGGGAGCCAACAATATCCTCGCATTTCATCGGAACGTTGGGGTCGGCATTGGTGGAAGCGCAACCCGGGAAGAAAGAATGCGCAAGCCTTTGACCGTCGAGGATGCAGAGGCAATCAAAGAACAATGTCCCTCGGTACAGGACGTGTGTTGGATCGTGCTTCCCTGGAACACAGAGACCAGCGTTAAATACAAGGGCAGCATCGTGCGCGGCGGCGAGCTGGACGGCGTCTCGGAGAGCTTCTCCAGCGTCTATAATCTCAAACTCTCGAACGGGCGGTTCTTTACCCCGTCAGAGGATCTGCACAGAGTATCCGTTGCCGTGATTGGACCGGATACGGCAAAGTCTCTATTCGCGAATTCCGATCCGATCGGCAAGCAGATATTGATTCAGGGACACCCGTTTTCGGTCGTCGGCGTTGGGGAAAAAAGCAAATTGGGATCCATGGTGGGCGAGGCGGATAACTATGTCTATATCCCTTACGGCACCTTCCATAAAATGATGCCATGGGAGAAATATTACTATTTCTACATCCAGGCGCGCTCGGGTTTGCGTTCCCAGGCAATGGATGAAGCGGAGAGCCTTCTGCGCCGCCGGCGGGACGTCAAGCGGTCGGAGCCCGACAACTTCAGTTTGACGACAGCGGATAGCCTTGTAAAGCAACTCGATCAATTCACTTCAGTCATCGGTTTGGTCGCCATTTCCATTTCCAGCGTCGGCCTGCTGGTCGGCGGGATCGGCGTCATGAATATCATGCTGGTGTCCGTTACCGAGAGAACCAGAGAAATCGGCGTGCGGAAGGCAGTGGGCGCCACCAAAAGAGACATTGTGGTGCAGTTTCTTTTTGAAGCCATGACACTGACCGGGTTGGGAGGAGTTTTCGGCATCCTTCTGGCGATAGCGATCAGTTTGATTGTCATTGCGATGATGCCTTCATTGCCTGCCTCCATTCCACTGTGGGCGGTCGTCACCGGCCTGAGTGTTTCGGTCGCGATCGGACTGATTTTTGGCGTCTGGCCCGCCCGCAAGGCCGCACAACTGGATCCTATCGAAGCCCTCCGCTATGAGTAGCCACAATTGACTGCTTGTTTCTTTTTTGAGTCTTCGCCCATTGGAGTTAAACTCTAGGAGCTCGCGCCAACTGCCGGTGGATTCTTGCGCGGGCTCCTGGCTGCCAAGCTCAATAACTCATTGATATCTCGTAAGGAGCGCTTATGGGACCCGTCAAAATCATGCCGTGTCTTGATGTGAAAAACGGCCGCGTGGTCAAGGGTATTCATTTTACGGACTTGAGGGATGCTGGGGATCCCGCGGGGAACGCGTCCTTTTACCAGCAGGAGGGTGCGGATCAGTTGGCCATGCTGGACATTGCGGCGACGGTGGAGAATCGAAAGACCCGCATCGAGTGGGTGCGAAATGTCTCGTCGGTCATTCATATCCCTTTGACGGCAGGTGGGGGAGTTTCTTCGCTGGAGGACATCGAGCTGATCCTGGAAGCCGGGGCGGACAAGGTCTCTATGAACAGCGCCGCCGTGAATCGCCCCGCATTGATCGAGGCGGCGGCAAAGAGGTACGGACCGGAATGCATCACGGTAGCAATCGATGCGCGGCGCAACGAGGGAATGCCTTCCCGATTTGAGCTGGTCGTCTGCAGCGGCACAAAGCCCGCGGGCAAGGACGCCGTCGAGTGGGCAAAACAGTGCGAGAGCCTTGGCGCAAGCGCGCTCATGCCGACCAGCATGGATGTGGACGGTACGCAAGAGGGCTACGATCTGGAACTCACGCGCGCCATCGCCGACGCCGTCAAGCTGCCTGTGATTGCTTCGGGCGGCGCCGGCAAATTGCAGGATTTTTCCGATGCTGTTACGAAAGGCAAAGCAAGCGTCCTGTTGGCCGCTTCGGTCTTCCATTTCCGGATCCTGAGTATCAGGCAGGTAAAGGAATACTTGAGCAAACAGGGCATTCAGGTCTTCCTTTGACAGCTAGGAACCGCCGATTCGCACGGATTGACACCGATGCCCGACTCGATGCCTTCCGGATGAGGCATGCAATATTTGAATGCACCCGGCCCGTCCGCTGACCGTAGCCGCCTCTGCGATCGAGGGCAAAATTGCCCCGTACCTGCCGGTCAAATGGCGAATCATGACTCCCAAGGAAATTCGTGTTATTTCGCGCACCTTTGGCTTAATCTGGTACAGATCCGGAACAAGCCATTCAGAGCCAGAAAGGGGAATATCCGATGGAGCAGACCATTCGTTTTAGGCTCAACCGCCGCCCCGTGAGCGTGACCACCGAAGGCGAGAGAACGCTCCTGTGGGTGCTGCGCACCGACCTGGGTCTGACAGGGACAAAGTTCGGGTGCGGTCGCAATCAATGCGGCGCCTGCACCGTGATCGTGGATAAAAAGGCCATTCAGTCCTGCCAGTATCCGGTCAAAAACGTTGCCGGCAAGGAAGTCCTTACCATAGAAGGTCTTGCCGTGAACGGGCGTCTCCACCCGGTGCAAAAAGCCTTCGTCGAGCACGGAGCAGTTCAATGCGGCTTCTGCACGCCGGGCATGATTCTGAAAAGCTACGGCCTGCTTTTGAAAAACGCCAGGCCCAGCAGGGACGAAATCGTGGCGCACATGGAAGACAGCCTGTGCCGCTGCGGTACCTATTCGCGAATTTTCGACGCGATTCAGGCGGCCGCTGTCGAATTGAGGGGGGGGAAGGCGTCATGACGAGCAAGGAGGAGTACCTGAATCGCAGGGAATTCGTGAAGCTTCTTGGCCCCGGCCTCTATCTTCTCTTCTCGCTGGACGATTTGGTCCTGGCGCAGCAGCCCGGAGGACGCGTCGGCGGGTATCCCGAGGATTTCAATGCCTATCTTCGAATTGCGGAAGATGGGCATGTCACGTGCTATTCCGGCAAGGTCGAACTTGGACAGGGAGTCACGGCTTCGCTTTCCCAGATGCTCGCCGAAGAACTGGAGGTCCCGTATGATTCGGTCAGCATGATTTGGGGCGATACCATGCTTTGTCCCTGGGACGGCGGCACCAACGGGTCGCGCAGCATCAAATTCTTCGGCCCGGCAATGCGGGCAGCCGGCGCGGAAGCGCGCGAAGTCCTGATCCAGATGGCGGCCGAGTACCTGAAGCTGCCCTCTGAACGGCTGACCGTAAAGGACGGGACTGTTTTTGAAAAAAACAATCCAGCCAACAAAGTCGGCTACGGCGCGCTCACTCAAGGGAAAACGATCGAGAAGCGCCTCGACAAGAAGCCTGCGCTGAAACCTCCGTCCGCTTTTGTGGTGTGCGGAAAATCTCTCCCGCGCCCCGATTTCCAGGACAAGGTCACAGGAAAAGCGCAGTTTGCGGGGGATATTCGCCTGCCGAAAATGGTCTACGGAAAGGTGCTGCGCCCACCCGCCCACGGTGCCAAGTTGAAGTCGGTGGATACACTGGCCGCTAGGGCAATCAAGGATGCGATCGTTGTGCAAGAGGGAGACTTCGTTGGAGTTGTCCACCCGCTTCCCGATGTGGCGGAGAAAGCGCTGTCGCTGATCAAAACAGAATATGAGCTGCCGGCGTCCGACATCAATGATCGGAACATTCACCAACGCCTTGTGGACTCAAACGCCAAGGACACTATCGTCGAGCAGAAGGGGGATATGGCACAGGGCAGCAAGATGGCGGTATTGAAATTCGAGGAAACCTATTACACCTCCTATGTCGCCCATGCTCCGACCGAAACCCACAGCGCCGTCGCCGATGTGAAGCAAGACGGCGTCACGATGTACATCGGCACGCAGCGCCCCTTTGGTGTGAGTGAGGAAATCGGCAGGGCTGTCGGTCTGCCCTCTGGCAAAGTCCGCGTCATCACCCCCTATGTCGGCGGCGGATTCGGCGGAAAAAGCCAGGTTGGGCAGGCGGTGCAGGCTGCCCGGCTTTCAAAGATGACCGGTCTGCCCGTTCAGGTGACATGGACGCGGGAAGAGGAATTTTTTAACGACACCTTTCAGCCGGCGGCTGCGGTTCAGATAAAATCGGGGCTGGATGAATCCAATCGGATGACCTTCTGGGATTTCCGCGTGCTGTTTGCCGGCGATAGGAGTTCTCAATGCATCTACAGCGTCCCGCATCTGCGAACCGCATCCCGTGGCTCTGGATTCGGCGGCGGGCCGCACCCATTTCCAACAGGAGCCTGGCGCGGGCCCGGAAGCAACAGCAACATTTTCGCCCGCGAATCGCACATCGATGCCATGGCCTCGAAGGCTGGAATGGATCCGCTGGAATTCCGGCTCAAGAACCTCTCCGACGAGAGGATGATCCGGGTGATCCGGGCGGGAGCCGACAAATTCGGCTGGCGCGCCGCAAAAGCTCCCAGCGGGCGCGGCCAGGCAATGGTGTGCCTCGATTACCTGGGAACCTATGTGGCTGGTTTTGCCGAGATCAAGTTCGACAAGGACAGCGGCCGGATTCAGGTCGAACGCATCGTCCACGCTCAGGATATGGGTCCCGTGATTAACCCCGAGGGAGCTCGCATGCAGATCGAGGGTGGGATCACGATGGGTCTCGGGTACTGCCTTAGCGAAGAAATACATTTCAAGGGAGGCGAGATCCTGGACCTGGATTTCGGCTCTTACAGGTTCACGCGGTTTTCATGGACACCCAAAATCGAGACAGTGCTCGTAGAAAATTTTGATATCGCACCGTCCGGTTGCGGGGAACCCCCGATTGTCGGAATGGGTGCTTTGATAGCCAACGCACTCTTCGATGCAACTGGAATCCGGATTCAGCAGCTGCCTTTGACTCCGGAGCGAATTAGAGGGAAACGGGCCTAACATTGCCCCTGTAAACACTGGAGCGGCTGCCTGAACGCACTTGACCGTTTCAAGATAAGACTGATCGCTGCGTTAGGATATTGGATCATCCGGCTGGTCGGCGCAACTCTGCGCTGGGAGATCAAAGATTCGCAGAGGCTCGATTCAGTCCTGGCCGCAGGCAAAAGGCTGATTCTGGCCTTTTGGCATGGAAGAATTTTTATGGCCACGTACTACTTCCGGAACCGGGGTATCGTGGTGATGACCAGCCAGCACCGTGACGGCGAATACATCGCGCGGGTTATAAACCGCTTTGGATACCGGGCGGCGCGCGGCTCAAGCAGCCGGGGAAGCCTCGGAGCGATCGTGGAATGTCTGCGCGCGATGGAGGACGGGAGCGACATGGGTCTTACCATCGACGGTCCCCGCGGTCCCCGATATGTCGCCAAGCCGGGAGCCGCGTATCTGGCCAGGAAGAGCGGGAATCCCGTAGTCCCGTTCAGTGTCTCCGTCAAGAAAAAATGGGTCTTGAAGAGCTGGGATCGCTTTGAATTTCCACGGCCATTCTCACGCGCGGTTGTCCTTGTCGGAAATCCTATTTATGTGGAGGCAAACGCAACCCGGGACCAGATCGAGGCTGCTGAAAGGCAAATCCAACGGTCGCTGGACGAGCTTCGCGACCGCGGCGATGCCTGGTGGGAAAATCCGAGCGCCGTCAAGCGATAGTTCCGGATACAGGAGCCAAGATCCCGCATCCTTAAAAAATCCCAAGCTGAAGCTTGCCGGCTTCCGAAATCATATCGGGGTTCCAAGGGGGATCCCAGACAAGTTCGACCTTGGCGGATTTTACCCCGGGGATCTCCTCCACTTTCGATTCCACTTCCATGGGCAGGGTACCGGCCACCGGGCAGCCGGGGCTTGTCAAGGTCATGCGAACAACGACGTCCTCCGAACTGGCGTCGATGCCGTAAACCAGTCCCAGTTCGTAAATATTCACCGGAATCTCCGGATCGTAGACGGTCCGCAACGTATCAATGACCTGCTCTTGCAGGCTGGCGGGCGATTCATTTCCCCGGGGCTTGCTCTTTGATTTGTTGAATGAGCTCATCTCTACTCCGTCGCGACCATTTCCTCTTTGCCCTCGAGCGCCGCAAGCATGGTGTGCCACGCGAGAGTGGCGCACTTGACACGCACCGGATATTCGCGAACGCCTGAAAAGGCCGCCAGTTTTCCCATGGTCGCCGGATCCGGTGGCGAGTCGGAATGATTGGTCACCAGTCGATGAAATCTTTCAAAGATGGCCTTGGCTTCCGCCTCCGTCTTTCCTTTCAGGCTTTCGGTCATCATGGACGCGGACGCGGTCGAAATCGCGCACCCCGCCCCGATGAAGCCGATGTCTTTCACGACACCGTTCTCCATCTGGATGAACACGCTGAGCCTGTCGCCGCAAAGGGGATTGTACCCGTCCGCCTGCCGGTTTGCATGCTCGAGCCTGTGGAAATTACGGGGCTTCTTGTGGTGATCCAGGATCACTTCCTGGTATAGATCGCGTAAATCAGCCATTACCGGAACACCTCTATGACCTTTCTCAGACCGCAAACCAGCGCTTCGATATCCTCTCGTGCGTTGTATAAACCCAGGGAAGCCCGGGCGGTTGCAGGGATGTTGAAAAATTCCATGACCGGCTGTGCGCAATGGTGCCCCGTTCGTATGGCGATTCCTTCCTTGTCCAGAATGGTGCCGATATCGTGGGGATGAATCCCTGCGAGCACAAACGAAATCACGCCTGCCTTTTCCTTCGCCGTCCCGATGATCCTCAATTCGGTCATGCTGCCGAGTGCCCTGGTTCCGCAGGTCATGAGCTCGTGTTCGTGGATGGATATGTTCCCCATACCAATGGACTCCAGATAGTCAACGGCTGCGCCGAGTCCAATGCCTCCGGCTACGTTGGGAGTCCCGGCCTCAAATTTATAGGGCAACCGGTTGTACAGGGTTTTCGCGAAAGTGACCGAGCTGATCATATCCCCACCTCCCTGATAGGGAGGCATCGCCTCGAGCAGGCGCTCTTTGCCATACAACACTCCGACGCCGGTCGGCCCGTACATCTTGTGGCCGGAAAACGCAAAGAAATCGCAGTCCAGAGCCTGAACGTCAACGGCCATATGCGGAACCGCCTGAGCCCCATCAATGAGCACGGGAACGTTGCGCTCGTGGGCCAGCCGGATAATATCCCCGACAGGGTTGACAGTGCCGAGTGAATTCGAAACACTCGTCACCGCAACCAAGCGGGTCCGCGGTCCGAGCAACCTTGCATACTCCTCGTAAATGAACTCGCCCGAGGAATTGATCGGGACGACCCGCAAGCGGGCGCCCTTTTCTTCGCAAAGGATCTGCCAGGGAACGATGTTTGAATGATGCTCCATGCCCGAAATCAGGATCTCGTCGCCGGGGCCGACGTGCGAACGGCCGTAGGTTTGGGCAACCAGGTTGATTGCCTCGGTCGTGCCCCGAACGAACACGATTTCCTGGACAGAGGCGGCATGGATGAAACGCCGCACCTTTTCCCTGCTGATTTCATACGATTCGGTGGCGCGCTCACTCAGGTAGTGGACCCCCCGGTGAATATTCGCGCATTCCTGCGTATAAAAACGGATCACGGCATCGATAACCGCCTGAGGCTTCTGGGCTGTCGCCGCATTGTCCAGATAAGTCAGGGATTTCCCATTGACTTGCTGTTTGAAAATCGGGAAATCCTCGCGAATCCTTTGTATGTCATAGGCTCTTGGCGAGCCGGACGGAAGTTTGAGCGACGTTGTACTCATAAATAAAACCTCACAATGCGGAGGGGCATACCTCCGCAAACATGAGAATGTCAGAGGTCTCCCCGCCCGAGGGCCGCAAGGAACCGGGCCCGGTCGTCGCAAGCTGTGAAAAATCAAAAAATAGGGGAATTGCCCACGTATTTTCAATAACTTACGGCCGAAAACCTGGCCGATAGCGCAATTTTTTCACAGCTCGTCAGGCCGCGATCAATGCACGGAGGCGCGGCACAAATGGAGCTTCACGTGTCGCGCCGCCGGTGCTCAATGGTTCCCTTTCGCTTGCCCCGCCCGTGAGGCCGGGACCAACTCCTTTCGATCCGTCGGGCCTGAATGGATTATACCGTTCATCCTTAACGCTCAATACAAGAATGCTCGCGCCAGCCTCTTACGACGCTCGGGACAACCGGTTCAGCAAAACGAGGTCGATCTGGCATTGAATCGGCTTGATTTTGATGGCCGTCAGCAACTCGCTGGCGAAGGCATACGTCAGCAGCGTCCTCGCGGCGTCCCTGTCGATTCCGCGGGATCTCAAATAGAAAAGCTCCTCCTCGTTCAGCTGGCCGATGGTTGCGCCGTGTGTGCACTTGACGTCATCGGCAAATATCTCGAACTGGGGAGTTGTGTTGATCGCCGCGTCTTTTGAGAGGAGCAGGTTTTTGTTCGTCTGGCGCGCATTGCTTTTCTGGGCATCTTTCCGAACCACGATCCGGCCGTTGAAAACGGCGCTGGAGCTGTCGTCCAGGATTCCCTTGTACAGCTCACGGCTGGCGCAGTGGGGCTTGGCATGGTCAATGGTCGTGTGATTGTCAACGTGCTGCTGTCGCCTGGTCACATACAGGCCGTTCAGTTGACAGTCCGCGCCGGTTCCGTTCAACACCACGTTGAGGTTGCTGCGCACCAGGGATCCGCCCAGCGAAAGCGAGTGGGACGAATAGGTGCTGTCCCGTTCCTGAAGGACCCGAACGGTTGCCACATGGAAGGCGTCGTCACTTTCGCGCTGGAGTTTGTAGTGGTCGACCTGGCCGCCGGCGCCGACATAAAGCTCCGTGATGCTGTTTGTGAAATAAACTCCCTTGTCAAGGCTCGCATAGCTCTCAACAATGCTGGCTTGGCTTTCGCTTTCCACAACGATAATGCTTCTGGGTACGGAAATCGCCGGGTCGGTCTGACGGGTCGAGAGGAAAAGAAGATGGATAGGATCTTTCAAGGCAATGCCGTGGGGGATGTGAACAAAAGCCCCGTCGGTCATAAACGCCGTGTTCAAGGCCGCAAAAGCATTGCTTTGGCAGGAAGAGGATTCCGTCAGGAGGGGCTCCAGGACAGCCCTGTCCGTTTCGAGCGCTTTGGCAAGGCTGATGATTTTGACTCCTTTGGGCAGGAATTTTACCGTGGAGAGGCTGTCGGAATAAAAACCGTTCAGGAAGACGAGCTGCGTGCATCGGGCCTCACAGACCGTGTATCGCGAAATATCCGAAATTGTCAGAGAACTCGGGATCGAATCTGCCGGCTTGAAGGGAATTTTTGCTAAGGGCGCAATATTGGTGAAGCGCCATTCCTCCTGGCGTGTCGTCGGGAATCCAAGCTCGTCAAAGCGCGCAATTGAATCCTGCCGGATGCCGTCCAGCCATGAATGTTCCCGGGCATGCGAGCTTTGCTCGAACTGAGCGAAGCTCGCGATATACCCCTTTTTCTCCTCCAGCAAATCGATCATCAGTCCCTCAGGAGTTTACCGCCTGTTTTCCTGCCATGGCCTCCTCGACCCACGAATAGCCCTTTTCTTCCAGCTCCAGCGCCAGCTCTTTGCCTCCAGATTTGACGATCCGGCCGTCCAGGAGGACATGGACGCGATCGGGCACGATGTAATTGAGCAGTCGCTGATAGTGAGTGATCAGGATCATGGCGCGATCCTCCCGACGCAACGCGTTGACGCCCTTGGCCACAATGCGCAAGGCATCAATGTCGAGGCCGGAATCGGTTTCATCAAGAATCGCCAGCCTCGGCTCGAGCACAGCCATCTGAAAGACCTCGTTCCGCTTTTTCTCACCGCCGGAAAAGCCTTCATTGACGGCGCGGTTTATGAGGGCCTCATCCATCTCCACCAGCTTCATCTTTTCTTTAGCCAGAACGAGAAAGTCCATCGCGTCCAGTTCTTCGAGCCCGTTGTATTTGCGGACGGAATTCAAGGCGGTTTTCAGGAAATACATGTTGCTGACGCCCGGAATCTCGACGGGATATTGAAAACCCAGGAATACACCCTGGCGCGCCCGGTCTTCCGGCAGCATCGACAACAGGTCCCTGCCTTCATACGATACATCCCCCCGGACAACCGTATACCCTTCGCGGCCGGCGAGGACCTTGGCCAAAGTGCTTTTGCCCGAGCCGTTGGGCCCCATAATGGCGTGAACTTCTCCGGACTTGACGCTGAGGTTGATCCCGTGGAGGATTTCGGTCCCCTCGACACTTGCATGCAAGTTCCTAATTTCGAGCATGATCATCTCCTGGTCACCAGCCATTCGGAGGAGGACAATTGGGCGGACAGGCTGGGTGGTTCCCCGATGCCGCCATCGGTAGCCGCTGCCGGGCCCGAGTGGAACTGGCTCGCCTGTCCCGCTGATTAGCCAACGCTGCCCTCGAGGCTCACGCCCAACAGCTTCTGCGCTTCGACAGCAAACTCCATCGGCAGCTCGCGAAAAACTTCCTTGCAGAAGCCGTTCACAATCATCGACACTGCAGCTTCAGCCGAAATCCCGCGTTGCTGGCAGTAAAAGAGCTGGTCCTCCCCGATTTTTGAGGTGGAAGCCTCGTGCTCCATCTGTGCGGTGGAATTCTTGACTTCAATATAGGGAAAAGTGTGGGCGCCGCACTTGTCTCCTATCAGGAGCGAGTCGCAGCGGGAGTAGTTCCGGGCGCCTTCGGCCTTCTTCATTATTTTAACCATGCCCCTGTAAGTGTTCTGTCCATGGCCGGCGGAGATCCCCTTCGACACAATCGTGCTGCGCGTGTTTTTGCCCATGTGGATCATCTTGGTCCCGGTGTCGGCCTGCTGATAGTTGTTCGTGAGAGCTACGGAATGGAACTCGCCGACCGAGTTGTCTCCCATAAGGATGCAGCTGGGATATTTCCAGGTAATCGCGGAACCGGTTTCCACCTGGGTCCAAGAAATTTTGGAGTTTTTCCCTTTGCATTTTCCGCGCTTCGTGACGAAGTTGTAGATGCCCCCTTTTCCTTCTTTGTCTCCCGGATACCAGTTTTGGACGGTCGAGTATTTGATCTGGGCATTGTCGTGCGCGATCAGTTCGACCACGGCGGCGTGGAGTTGATTCTCATCCCGCATCGGAGCCGTGCAGCCTTCAAGGTAGCTCACATAGCTTCCTTCCTCCGCGATGATCAGGGTGCGCTCGAACTGGCCCGTGGATGCCGCGTTGATCCGGAAGTAGGTTGAAAGTTCCATCGGGCACCGAACACCCTTGGGGATGTAGCAAAAGGATCCATCGGAAAATACTGCGGAATTCAGGGCGGCGAAAAGATTGTCCGTGTAAGGCACGACATCTCCGAGATACTTGCGGACCAGCTCGGGATGGTTTTGCACGGCATCGGAAAACGAGCAGAAGATGATTCCAAGTCCGGCGAGCTTTTCTTTAAAGGTTGTTGCAACGGAAATGCTGTCGAAAACGGCATCCACGGCAACACCTGCAAGCAGCTCCCTTTCCCTTAACGGGATTCCCAGCTTTTCGTAGGTCGCCAGCAGCTCAGGATCGACCTCGTCCAGGCTCTTCGGCTTCGACTTCATTTTGGGTGCCGAGTAGTAGCAGATATTCTGATAGTCGATCGGCGGAAAATGGACATTCGCCCAGGTCGGCTCTTCCATCGTCTGCCAGTGGCGAAAAGCTTTCAGCCTCCAATCGAGCAGAAATTCAGGCTCATTCTTCTTCGAGGAAATAAGCCGGATGACGTCCTCGTCCAATCCACGAGGAATGGTGTCGGCCTCGATGTCCGTGACGAACCCGTATTTGTACTCGCGGTTGGCCAGTTCCC
>Ga0326728_10002689_pt1 | contig 58151 bp, 52 predicted proteins | sample MB3enrmetagenome_FD_207602 | JGI IMG/M metagenome (GOLD analysis project Ga0326728, IMG submission 207602) | Lab enriched peat soil microbial communities from McLean, Ithaca, NY, United States - MB31MN | ecosystem: Environmental > Terrestrial > Soil > Wetlands > Peat | place: USA: New York... | reverse complement strand
CTTTGTAGACATTTTCAGGATCAGGTTTAAATCCGTTCTCATGAAAATCTCCACCGTCCTGCATGGCTGCGTCGAGTAATGATAGCCTTTTTGTCGTTAAAAAGAGGTAGAGTTGAAAAACTCAAGTGAAAGAGATATGCAAAAAAAGGGAAAAATGGTTTTTTATTGGACGGCAACTCCCACGCGCCGGCGCCGGTCCACGAGCCACGCGACGCCTGCAGTCAAAGCTCCGACCACGAGCACGGGCACGGCCCCGCTAATGGTGCTGGTCTTCGCAACGGTGTTGTTCACGTCGATCACCGTGGTAGCGGTCGAGCTCAGGCCCGCGACGTTGACGGCCTTCGCGAGGATGGTGTGGTCACCGTTGGAAAGCAGGCTCGAGTTGAGGAGGAACGACGCTGGCGAGTATGGCCTGGTGGGAAAATTCGTGTCATTCAGCTCGAGGGCACCATCGACGTAGAGCTCGATGCGGCTCAAGCCAATCTGGTCATTGCCAATCGCGGTCACGTTCACGATGCCCGAGACGCTCCCGTTCTGTGGCGTGGTAATCGCAACAGCCGGTGGGGTTGTATCTGGAGGCGCGGTTCCAGTCGGATTGATGAAGGCTTGGGTAAACACCTGCCCGCTGATGCCCGCGCTGGTCATTGCATAGAGGCTGACGTTGTAGGTGCCATCGCCGAGCGCGTTCCCCACGCCGTTGAAGTTACCGACATACACGCCATCGGCATTGCGGGTTATGTTAATCAGGTACATCCCCGGTCCAGTGTCCTGTAAAAATTCGGGCGTTTGTGGCGGTGGCGTCGGTTGCCAAGTTGGAGCAAAGATGCGGGCTTGGAAGTACACCGGCGTGTTGTTCGTGACCGAGTTGATGTGGATATTTATCCCATCCCCGGAAGCGCTGAGGAAGTAATCGGCAATGTTGAAGTGAACCCAAGGAATGAACAGGCTGCCCTGGTAACCTTGGATCAGCGTGTTCAGCGCGTCGTTCCCGTCACCCCCGGTGGTGGGCAGGAAGATGACCGGGAAGATCACAACGGTAACTTCTTGAGCCGGGTACCCGGTGCCGTCGTTGTTATCGTCGATCAGCGGGACATAGTCGCTATAATGGCCATTCCTCGCGATGTTATAGATAGCATTCACGAACGAGTCGCCAATGTCGGTGCCGGTCGCGATCGATCCCCAGAATGACTCCGAGAAGTACGCCCAGTTTCCTGAAGCGTAGGCTGAGTCACCCGGGCTCGTCGAGGCGATTATGATGCGGTTAGGCGCGTTCAAGTAGGGAATGAACGATCCCGATTCGCATGCCTCGTAGATAATGATGATGCGGGTTGTGGGAAGACCGCTCAGATACGTGTTGAGCGTGCTAGCATCGAGTAGGCCGCCCGGAATGGCCATGGCCCCCGAGCCGCCGTGATCGAACAGGTAGATGACCAAGCCATGGGCGGAATCGGTGACCGTGGGAGCCCACGTCTGGAAGGCATATTGAATATTTGCGGCGGTCGAGTTACCACGGTAACCGGTAAACGGTTCCGACACGGGGCCCAAGTAGTAGACCCGGCTTGCCAAGAACCCGCGATCGTTGACCAAGATGTTGTATACTTGGTTCGCGCCGTAAACAATATTTGACTGGAGGGCAGCGTCGGATCTCTGCCCTGCAATGATGATGGCAGCGCTCTGAGTTTCTGTCAAAGAGGAAGGCGTTATCGTTGCTTGCACGGCAGTTGTTTTCGTTGCCGTGACCGTTCCGATCGCGAGTCCCGGCAAGACAAACACCATGAAGAGCACCGACACCGCAAGTTTTTTCGAGAATATAGGCATTTCATTCACCTTTATATTATCGGCAAATTGACTGTAAAAGGCAGGAACTCATTTATGTTAGTTTCTCCGTCGCTGCAGAACCAGAATCGTGAAAATGGTTATCATTGCACCGTTTTTCGCAAGATAAGGAAAAGCTTAGGGCCTAGATCGTATCCATTTTCGATGAATGAGTCACGCCTTCCTTCGATCCCCTTATCTTGCAGACCAGAATGCGCGTTCTCGGAATGGAAACTGCCGGTTCCATCTCGAACCAGATCATTAAACCCAGCCTCTTCGCTAGAAATGATCAGTTTTCCCTGCTTTCATTTCCTAAAAGGCATTACTCGGGTACCAGCCCCGATTCTTCGAATGGATAGCCTATTCGATAGCTGATAAAATAGATCACGAAGAAAATTACAAAGTAGATGCCAAGCAGGATGCTGGAGGCGAGGGCATATTCCCCGATCGTGAAGGTCAGGAAGTAAAACCCCAGCCCGCAGATGCTCCCCGTGAGCGTCCTCGACACCGTGGTGCTCTTGTGCACGCCGAGCCGTTGTAAGCCCCAGTCGATGAAGATGGGCATCGGGAGGAAAATGTCGATGATAAGTGCCGTGAAGGGCGGTATGTAAAGGGAAAGACTCGCAAAAATGTAAATTGCAGAGAGCAGACCGGTAATCATGCCCGTGCATCTGGTGCACAGGAAAACGGTCAGGTTGCCGAGCTGCACGCCGATCGCGTGGTCGGCTTCGTCGGGGAGGTGATGCGTGAGCGCGGGGTGGTAGAATCCCATGTGGGGCGGGATCATGATGCGAAACACGACATCGAGCACCGTGACCCCAATTGGAACGACGAGGACAAATGCCATGGCGAGCGCGAGGACCGATGGCGGTATGCTTGCCAGAACTGCCAATCCAAACAACACAAGCATGGTTCCTGCCGTGGAGATAAGGTCGACGAGCAGGATGCGTGATCCCTTGGGCCGTTGCGTGGGTCGCTCAGCACCATCTCCAACCGGCAGTGCACTGGCCTTTGCATACGTGGCGACGGTTCGGGTTCTCGCCGCGAGGGGGATGGTAATTGCAACGAAATTGAAGAGCACGACCAGCCCTGCCAAGGCGAGAGTTGCCGCGTTGCCACCGAGGAATCCGGCGAAAAAACCCACCAACAGAATGAGGACCATGGCCGCGGACTCCCGGTTCAGTGTCCTGGTAAATATCATGGTAGCGACGAGCACCGCCTGGAAGACCGCGATGGGAACCGGCGAAAGAGTAACACGTTCAACTACCACGCCGAAGATCAGGTTTTTCTCGTTGAGGATCGACAGGATTATGAACACGATAGGCCATGCCGGGAAGTGCTTGGCCGGTCTCACGTTCTCTGTCGGTGGTTGTTCCGTCGCGTATCACTAAATCATAAACCACCGCCAGAGGTCTTAGACTTAGCGACCGTCGAGTTTTATATGACTCTTGGGCAATGATCCAACAGGAGATTTCAAATGTTGTACAAGACATTCTGCACGCATCTTTCCAAGATGGAGGAAACGACGAAGCGGCTGGAGATCATGGCGTTGTTCCAAGAGATTTTCAGGGATCCTGCCGAGTTGGTAGAAGGTGACGAGTACATCCACGACAAGATCATCTACCTGTGCCAAGGTCGTTTGTATCCGGAATGGACGGATGCACCGGAGTTGAATGTCGCCAAGGAAACCGCAAAGAAGGCATTCGCCGCATCCACGGGGCTCACACCCGCAAAGATCAATGCCACGCTTCAGAAGGCCGGCGATCTCGGTGTTGCCTTCCAGACCTTGGCGGGAAAGAAGGGCGCGCAGACCACGCTCATCGCGTTCAATAGGGAGCCGCTCACCGTCATGGACGTCTACAGCATCTTGGTGCAGATCGCTAATCTTCACGGCAAGGAGTCACAGGACAAGAAGATCAAGCTGCTCGCGGGGATGTTCTCCCGGTGCGACCCCGTGGAGCTCAAGTTCCTCGGCCGGTTTATCGACGGAAAGCTCCGGCTCGGTACGGCTGACCTCACCATGATGGAAGCTGTCGCCCGCATGCTCGCGACGGACGAAGCCGAGCAGAAGCCGAACCGGGAGATCATCGAGAGGGCTTATAATATCTACCCGGATCTCGGCCTCGTGATCAAGACCGCCTTTCTCGAAGGCATCGATGCCTTGCGGCAGTTCTCGCCGCGCATCGGAGTTCCGATCAGGTCGATGCTCGCGCAGCGGCTCGAGGGTCCCGACGCGTTCATCGAGAAACATGGCGGGCCGTTCGCGGCCGAATACAAGCTGGACGGCGAACGCATCCAGATCCACAAGGATGGCGACGCGATCACCCTGTTCTCGAGGCGGCAATCCATCACGACGAGCCAGTTCCCGGACGTGGTCGAGTCCGTGAAGCGTTACATTCTCTTGGACCAAGCGATCCTCGATGGCGAGGTCGTGGCCATCAATCCCGACACGGGAAAGCTGGGCAAGTTCCAAGTGCTCATGCAGCGCAAGCGCGTCCACGGCGTCGATCAAAAGGCCGAGGAGGTGCCGACGCGCGTGTACCTCTTTGACATCCTCTTCGCTGATGGGGCATCCATGCTTGAGGTGCCCTACCTCGACCGGCGGGCCAAGCTGGAAGCCGCCATCGGGGGATTGCCGGACCAGCAGGAGATCGTTCCCGTTCCCCAGACCATCGTCCACGACACGGATGAACTAGTCGCATACTTCAACCAAGCCATTGCGGACGGGACCGAAGGCGTGCTCACGAAATCCATCTCGGAAGATTCGGTGTACCAGCCCGGGGCGCGCGGGTGGCTCTGGATCAAGTTGAAAAGCCTCGTCCGGGGGAAGCTCACCGACTCCATGGACATGGTCGTGGTCGGCGTGAATTGGGGAGAGGGCCGCCGGTCTGGACGTTACGGAACCCTGCTAGTCGCTGCCAGGGACGAGGAAACCGACACGCTGCAGGTCATGACCAAGGTGGCATCGGGGATGACAGACGAACTCGCGGACATGTTCTTTAACAAGCTGAAAGTCCTCCCCGATCAACCGCGAAACGTGCTCAGCGGGGAGGTGCCAGACAAGTGGGTCGAGCCCGAGATCGTGCTGGAGATCGTGGGCGACGACATCACGCGGTCATCGCAAACCCAAACCGGCGTCTCCATCCGGTTCCCGCGCATCGTGCACGTGCGTGAGGACAAGGCAGTTGATGATGCTACCACGGTTGGGGAGATCATCGACATGATGGGGACATGAGCACGCGTTCATTTTTTTGCCAATGCACCAAAGTAGAGGATGATGACCGTGGAGACTCAATTCCAACTCGACGAGGAAAAAGAGACCTGCATCGTTACCCTCCCGTGGAACATCGACGAGCAGGAAGATGTAGAATTGATGGACTATCTCCAAGAGATAGATTTCCAAGAAATGTATGGCAGCTTGCACAAATTCATTGCGATCGTCCCGAATCCCTTTCGATCATGCGAATCCTTCCGCATCAACATTCACCGGTATCTCCTGAACGCGCACAAGCAGAATCCCGGGTTTGTCTTTGCTGTCGTTACCACGCTGATGAACGTCGTTGGCTACGAGCAATTCGCCAAGACGGTCATCCGTATGTTCAAGGAGGAACAGATCTTCGAGACATTCGAGGATGCACAGGCTTGGATCGATGCGCAGCCTTAACCTGTGAAAAAGTTCCACGAGTACTCCTCGTTGAGGCTGATCATCGACGTTCTCGGGTCCTTCTTACCTCTCCGCATCCATATGATCCAAGCTCGGGCTAGGATTTCATTTGGCACCATCTGGATTCGTAACAGCAGAAATGATCCATCAAAGATATTATTACGGCACCGTGCGTATGGACCCACCCGGCATGCGAATCATGGCAGGATTGCCATTATTCTCGCCCGAAGTTTTGTCCCTAGTTGGTGGAGGATACTAGATTGCCATCTTAGTAGCTTTCCAGCCTCACACCGCCAATTACCCGTTATTGCTACCATATATTGTCCATGTCATGTTATTCGATCGAGAAACCTGAGATAGGTAATGCATTCGTCAGCATACATGTCCCGCTCGTTTTCCGGTCGTTCCATTTGCTTCGTGACGTACACGTCGCTGCCCGACGGGGGGAGCGGCTCGCACGCGAGCGCTCCTTCAAAGTTGACTTGCTTGAGCGTCTTGAAGATCCGCACCCAATCGGTCTGTCCACGCCCTGTTGACTTGCGATTCGAGTCAGCGATGTGGCAATGGACGAGGTTCTTGCCCGCCATGAGAATGGCAACCACGGAATCGTCTTCCTCGATGTTCGCGTGGAAGAAATCGATCATGCACTTGACACGCGGGTGGTTGGTCGCCTCGAGCAACTCGAGCGCCTGATCCGTCCTGCGCAGGAACGCGTTTTCATATCGATTGAGCGGCTCGAGCGCCAGGACAATGTCACCAACCGACTCGGCATGCTCCCCGATTTCCCGCAGCGCGTTCGCTGCAAGCTGGACGTTTGCAGGGGTCCAAGGATCGGTCACGTTTGCGACGCCGGTGATCACCGCGAGCACGACCTTTGCACCGAGCTCGACCCCGATGTCCACGCACCCTTTCAGGAAGTCGATCGTGTTTTCACGTACCTCCGGATCTTGGTCGATGAGATTGCGTCTGCGAGGCTTTTCGGCAGTGCCTGGCATCAAGGTGCAAAGGGAGCAGCATGGCAGCGAGTATTCTATCCCGAGTGCTTGCACGCGAGCCGTGTCGAACGTCGCGTGATCGTCGACCATGAGCTCGATGGCATCGTATCCATATTTCGCCAAGCGAGCGTACTGGACGTTGAGGTCTTCCTCCCCGAAGATCCAGTTGCTCATGGCGTATGTGAATTTGCCCATAGAACACGAATTTGCCCGAGACTTAAAGAAGATTTGAACTATCTACCATCGATCGGGGCCGCGAAGGATCCCCGAAAGTGAAAACCTCTAATGGCTCAGGCCGAAGGATCTGATCAAGCGGTCTCCTCATAAAAATCGGCACTTCAACCGCAGGTGAATTGACCATGGTTAAAATCGCGTTCATAGGCGCAGGGTCGAGAGGCTTCTCCAGCACGCTTATCACGGATATCTTGTCATTCCCGGCACTCAGGAAAAACACGGTCATCGCGTTGATGGACATCAACGAGACCCGGCTTGAGTACAACTTGAAAATGCTGAATTTATACAAGGAAAACAACCCGACGGAACTAGAAAACGTTACCTTCGAGGCCACGACGGACCAGAAAAAAGCCATCTCCGATGCATCATACGTGGTGTCGGCGTTTATGGTCGGCGGGTGGCCGGCGTTCAAGACTGACATCGACATCCCGTTCAGGTATGGGGTCACGCAGAACGTGGGAGATTCCCTCGGGCCTGGCGGGGTCTTCCGCTTCCTTCGGAACGTGCCCGTGTACCGACAGCTCATCGAAAATATGAAGGACGTGGGTTTGCAGTCCGCTCGTCACCCCCTTCACTTGAATTATACGAACCCGATGGCGATGAACACGTGGTTCTGCAACGCGCTCTGGCAAGACTCCACGGTCGGCCTCTGCCACGGCGTGCAATACACCTCGAACCAGCTACGCTTGGCCGTCGGCGCGGCTCCCGACGAGTTCAGTTTCCTCTGCGCGGGCATTAACCACATGGGTTGGTTCCTTGACATTCGCTACAAAGACGGTTCAGACCCGAACGCCAAGTGGGAGGACGCGTATCCCATCATCTGGGAGCATCGAAATGAGGATCCACGGATCGAGGGCTCGGACAAGGTGCGCTGGGACATGATGCGGGCGACCGGGTTCTTCATGACCGAGACGTCGGGCCACTTGTCAGATTTCTTGCCCTATTACCGCAAGCGCCAAGACCTGCTCGACAAGTACAAGGGCGCCGATAGCGGGTTTGACAGCCTCATCCACGGCTGGGACATGGAAAACGTCAAGGTCGCCTCCGAGAAGGTGGATGAGACCGCCCGAACGACTGAACCACCGGTCCTACCTTGGAAAAAGACCACGTCCGTTGAGTACGTCTGCAACATCATCAACGCGATGGAGGTGGATGTCCCATTCCGTTTCAACGGCAATGTAATGAACAAGGGGCAGAGTTTGATCACGAACCTGCCACGAAATTGCTGCGTCGAGGTGCCGGTCTTTGCCGACGCCCACGGCCTGCACCCCCAGGGCGGCATCGAGCTTCCGACGGTCTGCCAAGCGCTCTGCGCGTCGAACATCATGGTACAAAAAGCCGCAGTCGAAGGCGCACTCTCGATGGACAAGGAGCAGATTTATCACGCCCTGCTTCTTGATCCGAACACCGCGAGCGTTTGTTCGCCCGAGGAAATTCGCATGATGACTGATGAGCTATTCGAAGGCGAGCACCAATGGCTCGGCTATTGGAATTAACTTTTCCCGTTGGGGAAAATGTGCGTTCCCGCGCATCGTGCGCGTGCGTGAGGACAAGGCAGTTGATGACGCTACCACGGTCGGGGAGATCATCGACATAACGGGAACATGAGTACGCGTTCATTTTTATGCCAATGCGCCAAAGTAGAGGATGATGACCGTGGAGACTCAGTTCCAACTCGACGAGGAAAAAGAGACCTGCATCGTTACCCTCCCGTGGAACATCGACGAGCAGGAAGATGTAGAATTGATGGACTATCTCCAAGAGATAGATTTCCAAGAAATGTATGGCAGCTTGCACAAATTCATCGCGATCGTCCCGAATCCCTTTCGATCATGCGAATCCTTCCGCATCAACATTCACCGGTATCTCCTGAACGCGCACAAGCAGAATCCCGGGTTTGTTTTTGCTGTCGTGACCACGTTGATGAACGTCGTCGGGTACGAGCGATTTGCCAAGGAAGTCATCAATATGGTCAAGGAGGAACAGATCTTCGAGTCACTCGAGGATGCACAGGCTTGGATCGATTCCCAGCCCTGAGTTTTGAAGAAACAACATTGGGCAAAATTAGAACTTAGGAGATTCGTCGAGATTTTTCATGTATCTGCTTCAGGTGCCGCTTCCGGCTCAGCTGAGGGCACCGGCAGTATACTTGCCCGTGACATGTTCGATTCCATTTCGGCCTGGATTTTCGACAGGATCATGATGCCCGCGAAGCATGCGCAAATCCCCACGATCAAGATCGGGTTGGCCGGTTCGGCCAGGATAAAAAACCCGACCATGACAGGGAGGACGAATGACGTGGTCATCTCGAGCGGTATCACGTAGCTGAGATTTCCCGCGCGGAGGGCAGGAATCACGGTCACGAAGTACAGGAGGATGAAAACGACCGCGCCGTAGAAGACAAGGGAGGCAAACCAGAGTTTGTTGCCGGTCGAGAGAACCGCGAGCAAGAGATTCATGTCAGAACCGAGACTGAACCAGTTGATGCTCGATCCCGTGTATTGGAACACCAAGATCGAGACGAGGCGGATCAAGACCGCTGCGATGCCCATGGACAGGCCAGAAAACAGGGCGAGGCCGATCGCCTTTTTCTTCATGAGCACCAGCAAGATACATCCAGCAAGTAACAAGACCATGACCGCCATGAATGCGTACACGGTTCCGTGCGCGATGGGTGGCGCGACGTACGAAAGATCCTCGGGTGAGAACATGATGGTGAACAGCCCAGCGATCAGGAGACAGTAGGCGACAATATCGACCTTTCCAATCTTTTCCTTCAAATATTTCGCGCCGAGGGGAACCAAGAAGACGATTCCCGTGTTGGCCAACGGCTGGGTGATCGTGACGAGGCCAATCGTCAACGCGAAAACATACAGGGGGATGCGAATGATGATGATGATCAATCCCGCCAGCCATGTGGGAACGCGAATGGCTGAGACCACGAACTTGACGAGGCCCATTTTTTCATTCGATTTGGCATTTAACTGGTTTTCCCCCACCTTGAGCAGGTAAAAACCGAAAGCATTGCCGAACGCGGTGATCAGGGAGAGCACAATGGAGAGCGGGATGTTCATGATCAGTCAGCTCTTATCATGAAATATCGTGAAAAAACCTTTTCACGGCGAGCGAATCGACCGGGATTTCCGATCACAGACGCCGATCCAGCATGACACGTCCAATTCGAGAAAGAATCGGCATCGCGTTGAAAGGAACCGGGCATGAATCGATGGCGTTCGAAGCGGGAACCCACTTTCTGCCCGGCAAGCATGTTTTTTATGGAAAAAAAATGATATAATAACGTCGTTAGTTGACTGCATGCTCGATTCACTGGAGCGTGCTAAGTAATGAGAGATGTTAAGTATGGCTAAATTTGAAGGCAAGACGATGCTGATCGCTGGCTGCAAGGGTGTTGCAGATGAGCTCGCAAGGTTGATCTGCGAAGAGGGTGGCACGGTCATAGTTAATGACCCTGATTCCGCGCTGACCGATGCCATCACGGCCCCTGTTGCCCTGAAACTGAACTATGGCACTTCTATGGAAGATTCCTCGGCAATGATAGAGGAAATAATCGGAAAATGGACGATGGACGAGGCCACCAAGACGGTAAACCACGAGTCGGAAGGAAAATTCGAAAAGCTCGACGTTGTCGTCATGAATTTCGACGAGTACGAGGCGGCCAAGCTTCGCACCGAACAGGTCACCAAGGAAGCGTACCGAACCGTGATGGACGGGAACGTAACGCCAACATTTCATCTATTCGCGGCGATCCGCGATCACTTCCGGGCGAAACAGGACAGCAAAGAGCAGGCCTCGGTGCTCATTCTCGGGTCTGTCGCAGGCCTCTCTGGGCTATCAATAGGCTCGCTCTATGCAGCTGCCAAGGCGGCCCAGTTCGGAATGACTCGCTCGATGGCCAAGGAGTTCGGGAAATTCGCAAACGTGAATGCCATTGCCCAGGGCTTTTATTCCGAGAAGACCAACCGGCCCGGTCCCAAGGACAAGGAAAAGAAGGATTTCTTGTCTACGAAGACTGCACTGGCGGACGAGGAACTCACCTATGCAGATGTGGCTCATTTCGCAGCGTTCCTCGTTTCGGAAAGCGCGCGGATGATCAGTGGCCAGATCATGGCAATGGACGGCGGCCTGTGGCTGCGCGTCCAAGCTTAGGAGGGAATCATCATGGGACTTCTTGATGACAAGGTTGCAATCATTACTGGGTCTGGCCGTGGTATTGGTAAGGCCATCGCCGAGCTGTTTGCCAAGGAAGGTGCAGCAGTCACTGTAAGCGATATCGACGGCGACGTGTGCCAAGAAACGGCTCAAGAGCTCATCGACGCCGGCTACAAGGCCATCGGGTGCAAGGCCGATGTCACGAACCTAGAAGAGGTGCAGCAGATGGTCGATGACACGGTCGCAGCCTTTGGTACAGTTGACATTTTGATCAACAACGCGGGCATCACCAAGGATGCCATGATCCACAAGATGGACGACAAGCTATGGAACTTCATCGTGGACATCAACCTGTTCGGCACCATCAATTGCTCCAAGGCGGTCATCCCCATCATGATCGCGAAGAAATCGGGCCACATCGTGAACACGGCGTCCACGACGGGTCTGTCCGGTAATGTGGGGCAGGCAAATTATGCAGCAGCAAAGGGTGGGGTCATCGGCTTCACCAAGGCGCTCGCCCGGGAGCTCTCGCTCTCGAGGATCAACGTGAATTGCTACTGCCCCGGTTTCATCGAGACCCGCCTCACCGCGGTCAAGCAGGAAGGCGGCGACCGGTCGGCACTTGGTATCCCCAAGGGTATCCGCGACACGGCCATTGCCTCGATCCCCTTCGGCCGCCCAGGCGAGCCCGAAGACGTGGCAAAGGCGGCGCTTTTCTTCGCTTCGAGCCTGAGCGACTTCGTCACGGGCGAGTGCATCTGCATCTGCGGTGGACAGATCATCTAGACCACTTTTCAATCTCTTTTTTCGATTTTATTCGACCGGTTCGACCGTTCCTGCGTTGGAGGTCCTGCAAAGCTAATCTCGGGTACTCTGGGCAGAGTGCATGTGCTTTCCTTTCCATTGGTCCTATATGGTTCATGAAAAGGCCATTCGATTGGCTTTAACATTGTCGCCGGGAAGTCCCTTTCTTTCAGGATTCCTTCAGGAAGGGGATGAAAGGTGGCGAGAACACGGCGTTCAGCCCCGTGGATGGTAGGTGGTAACGGCACGTTCTTCGGAAATTCCGTGGTCCTCCATCTCTAAATAGTTGCATGACAATGATTACAACGACCTCCCGATCCACGTCCGCGCGAGCGGTAAAAGAAGATCTAACAATGCTGGATCGGTGGCCAGTATCACCGCAATCATGGAAAGCAGGAATGCCTTCCTATTGCAGAACCCCTCGTGGACAGGGAACCGCTTGAAACAACGGCTTGCATCGGAAATCAGCCCCGCTCGTTCTAGAAGCAGCGGTGGACTCGATGGAAGCCACGTCCTGAAGGACGTGGTAGTTCACAATCTATAGTGTGCAAGGAGAGATCATGGCAACTAGTAAAGCTCCCGGTGCAGGCAAGCCTGAACCCGCGAAGAGAAACAAGAACATCGTCATCATCGGCGCCCAGTTCGGCGACGAGGGCAAGGGAAAGATTACAGACTTCTTCGCCGAAAACGTGGATTACGTGGTGCGATTCCAAGGCGGGAACAATGCTGGCCACACCATCGTCGCGAATGGCAAGAAGTTCGCGTTCCATCTTATTCCTTCTGGCGCCGTGCGCGGCAAGATCGTCGTGCTCGGCAACGGCGTGGTTATCGACCCGAAGGTGCTGCTTGGGGAGATCGCCAGCCTCGAGCAGGAAGGCATCACTGTCGACATGCGCATCAGCACCAAGGCGCACGTGATCATGCCCTACCACATTGCCCTCGATGGGCCCGAGGACGACTCGAAGGGGAAGTACAGCGCCGGCACCACGAGGCGGGGAATCGGGCCAGCGTATGCCGACAAGGTGGCCCGCGCCGGTATACGCATGATGGATCTCTTGCAACCCGACATATTGCGAGAGAAGCTCGAAATCTATCTCCCGATCAAGCAAAGGATTCTCGAGACCTATAGCGTTACGGAAGAATTCGATCTGGAAACCATCGTTGCAGATTTCTCGTCGTACGGCGAGCAGCTGGCCCAATACGTCTGCGATACGGAGTACCTGCTCAACGACGAGATCGACGTGGGCAAGGGGGTCATGTTCGAAGGTGCCCAGGGATCGTTGCTCTGCGTCGATCACGGGCTGTATCCCCATGGCACGTCATCCAACTGCATCGCCCAAGCCGCATCGGTGGGCTCGGGCGTTCCCATGAACAAGATGGGGAAGGTCATCGGCGTCGTGAAAGCCTACGTCTCGCGCGTCGGCGCCGGCCCGCTCCCGACGGAGTTACTCGATGAAACGGGGGACACCATCCGGGAGCAGGGGCACGAGTATGGCACGACCACGGGGCGCCCGCGCCGCATCGGCTGGCTGGACATGGTGGCCCTGCGCTACACGACCATGATCAATGGCTTCGATGTCGCCTGCCTGACGCTCGTGGATGCCATGGAAGGCATCGACCCGGTCAAGATCTGCACAGCATACAAGATGGGCGATGAAATCGTCAACAAGTGGAACGCTGACACGAATTTCATGGACAAATGCACCCCTGTGTACGAGGAGTTCGCGGGATGGAAGCAGCGGAGCCGCATCGAGTGGCGTTCCATTGCGAAGGAAGGCAAGAAGCAAGGCCTGACCGCGCTGCCCATCGAGCTCCGGAAGTACGTCAAGCGCGTGCAACAGCTGCTCAAGGTGCCGATCGTGCTCGTCTCGGTTGGCCCGGATCGGGATGACACCATCGTCCTGAAAAACATCTTTTAATCTTCCATTGACGATAACGTCGATCTGGTGCGCGATGCAGCGACTCAAGAAGTTGTTCGGTAAGGTGCTGGACGAGTATTTCATCCACACGCTCGTGGTAGCAGCCCTCGTCATCATCGCGACAATGACCATCATAACCTTGGCAACGAGCAAGCCCGAGCGGTACACCGCCCTGGGGCTGCTGAACGCGCAAGGCCAAGCCGGCAATTTTCCTGCCAATTGCTCCTGGAGCGCCACGCTTAACCTGCGATTCGACGTGATCAATGACGAAGGATCCCCCCAGCTGTACCAAGTGGATGCATATCTTGGCGATCAGGCCACGACCATCGACGCCCGCACGGGCGTGCAAGGCGCGAGTCTCATGGCAGGCTACCAGCAGGTGGTCGGGAACGGGGAGACATGGGAGCAGCCGGTTGGCCTTGGGTTCAACGTGACGAACACCGGCGAGCGCTCGATCATCTTCGCGCTGTGGATCTTCAATTCATCCAATGCCACGTTCACGTTCACGAACCAAACGGTCCACGTGTGGGTCAACATCCTTGGCCCGTGAACCTCCGACTTTATTAGCATTCAAACGAAATATGAACCTATATTCAACAATAACTCACGTGTGGGAATAAAAAATGTCTGCAACTTCATCTGCGGCGCTTATGTTTGAATGTGCTGATGACGGGACCCTGACGGAAATCCCTTTTAGCAAAGAGCCGCTTAGTGACGACGATAAACTTGTGATCGTGCTCGACGAGGTCAACAACGTCGTATGGGCAGTTTACGGCAAGCGTAAGGGCATCGTGCCTCGCAGGATGGCCCTCCGGCAAGCTGAATCGCTCCGGGGCCACGGCTATCAGGTCGGAAGGTCGATTATCGGCCGCCAGCTGGAATCCATCAAGGAAATCGATGCGAGGATGCTCGAGCGCGTGCCCGACGTGAAGAAAGACTTCGATCAATTGCTTTCGCTTTTCGATATGCCCTTCAGCCTGATGGAAGGTGAATGCGTTACCTTTAATGAAACCGAAGCGCCTGCCCCGAGGCCGACATCGAAGCCTTCAGCGGCAAAGTTCATGGCGGCAGTCGAGCCGGAAGCGGAGGAAGCGCCCGTGGTTGAAGAAATGCCCGAGATCTCGGAACCATCAGAAGTTTCCAGACCGCCAATGGAGACGGCGAACGAGAATGGTGACGCTAGCTTTGAAGTTTCTGCCGAGGTAAAGCTCGTCGCGAACGACACGATATCCCCGGATGACGAGAAGAAGGCGGGGTGCCTCGTGGTGGCGTTGCTGCGGGAATTTAACGATATATACATCAACAAGAAAGGGAATCATTTCAAGATCGAGTCCTTGGAAGGTCCCATCTGCTCGTTCACTATCGAGGATGGGGCGATTAAATTTTCGAAGGACTCCTTCTCCGGCATGGACCCGAACATGAAGAAAACGGTCCAAGCCCACTTCGTTAGCCTTATGAAGTGATCGGGTCCCGAAATTTTCTTTCATTGCCTTATTTGTGTTTTTCCCTCGTTTCTTTCAGTTCTTGGGCCATAATTTTCCTTCATTGTCACGTTCCTGAACTGCCAAACCGACAACGACGGTAATGTGCAATACCGTCGGCATGGATTTACATGGTTTAGATGGAAGGCGCGGGGGACCACCATGCACAGCGGAGAACATCGATTTCAACAACTTTGTTACCACCATGCCAGCTCCAGGCACGAAGCTCGGCAAAGTATCCAAGCACCCAGAATGAGCAACATTGCCCCTCATCATGATCCCGAGCAGGTATGTGCATAGATTCCTGGATCGACGTGATACAATAAAAAGGCAATTTCAGAGGGCTACGAGTTACACATCGATAAAATTAATCGCTGGGTTACCGGGTTACGTTGAATAGAATTTGCGAAACCAGGACGGCAGGAAATACCCGATGTATGAACTCAAGATAAAACCGATTAAGAAGATCCAGCTTAGGAAGTATAAGAAATTGAACGGATAGAGAATGGACAATTGGTCCAAGATCGCGCTTAAGCTCACGCATAGAAAATAGCAGATGCCAAAAATGGCTTGAATAAAGATTGATCTCATCCCTGCTTGTTCCAATTTATTTTCTATCGCCTTTTTCAACACCCGGGACGATGCTTTGAAATGGATTAAAAAGGCGACCAGTGAGATCGCTAAATACCAGATATAGGTGTAGATGGATTGGTCCGACGTGAAATTGATAAGTTCATAGACAGCTGGGACGATAGCCACGGCTATGAATCCGGTCGATATTCCTATTTTACGTTTCTTGGAATACGTCGAAAAGATTTCCATATCGAAAACGACCAACGAGATAACCCCTATCATGATCCCCCAAAAGGCCGATTTCTCCCAGTCATTTCCGAGTTGATATCCATTCGCAACAATATACAACAAGAGCTTAGCGGAAATCGTGACAACTAATCCAAACGCAAATCCCCCGTACATCGTCGTGAGCGCGAGCGTGGATGGTTGTTTTCGTCCTGAATACCTTCGAATTGCCAAGATGAGAATGAACAGCACAAAAATTAGGCATGCCGTTTCAAACATTGTCGCAAAAAAATACAGTCCGGGGCTAACATTTGCCAATCCCGCAGGCCACGATGTCGGATACATGCAGGTTACACCTGCATCTGGTTTAATATTTATTCCGAAATTGAAATAAATGAACAATTCTCCCCCATTCCATGCAACTTCTTGCCTTTGTCGATCTGATCGAGGATCGAGGTCGGAGTTTCCCGTAGGTCATAAATTTGTCTGAGCCTGCTACGGCAATTTGTTCCTTTTCGCACGTTGAGGAATTGTTAAATATGGCGGGCACGGCACCGTCGCGGAACCGTGTAATGTTTGGAGATAATAAGGAGATATAATATGCTCGCCGTGAGAATTCACGATTATGGAGATGCAGACCAGCTCGTGCTGGAGGAAATCCCCCGGCCAAAGCCAGCAAAGGGGGAAGTGTTGGTCCGGGTCCACGCCGCGGGCGTGAATCCGTTGGACTGGAAGATGCGAAAATACCAGCGGCCGGAAATGCCGATCACGTTCCCGTACACGCCCGGCGCCGATCTCTCGGGCACTGTCGAAGCGATCGGCCCCGGCGTGAAGGCCTTCAAGGTTGGCCAAGCCGTGTTCGGGTCCGTGTTTAGCGCAAGCATGGGCGCGTACGCGGAATATGCCATCGTGCCCGAGAAGGCGCTCGAGTTGAAGCCAGACAACATCACGTTCGACGAGGCCGCGACGGTTCCCATCGGCGCCCGCACGGCTTACATTGCCCTGTTCACGATCGCGGATTTGCAGGAAGGACAGACGCTGCTCGTCCACGGCGCTGCAGGTGGCGTCGGCAACTTCGCCGTCCAGCTGGGCCGCTGGAAGGGGGCCCACGTCATCGGCACGGCATCGGGTGCAAACGTCGAGTTCGTCAAGTCGCTGGGGGCCGAGCAGGTGATCGATTACAACGAGACACGTTTCGAGGACGTGGTTTCGGACGTGGACGTCGTTCTGGACAGCGTGGGCGGGGAGGTCGAGGACCGGTCGTGGCAGGTCATCAAGCCGGGCGGGATCCTCGTCACGCTGATCCATCCCGTGCCGCCGGAGAACGCCGACCACGACGGGGTTCGCATTGCCAGCACAATCCGGTCCATCGGGACGCCCTTGCAGACCGCCAACCCGCTGCACGCCATTCGCGATTTGATCGCCGCGGGGGACATCGTCCCGCACGTCGGGGCGGTCTTTTCCCTGGAACAAGCAAGGGAGGCACAGGAGCTCTGCGAAACAGGCCACGGTCGCGGGCGCATCGTCCTGCACATCAGGGATTGATTGCCAAGAGGCTTTCTGTCTCGGTGGACCGTCGCAATCTTGAAATCGGCATCCGGCGATGAAGACCATCGTTTTTTACCATCTCGACTCAACGGCTTGGCCGGTATAAAATCCAAGAACGAGCTTGAACGATCTTGATGCCCTCGTGGAATGATCTGTAATTCACGACGTCATTCTTTTAGCCTTTCTTATTCACCGGGTTCTTACTAGGCAGACCTAATTAGGTAGGCCTAAAAGACTATGAAAAAATATCCTTTGAAAAGACTGTCGGCTTGACAGAAAATGATCGACAACACAAACGGTCATTGAATAAAACGAGGAAAGTTATGCCATTCGTGGAAAATCAAGGCGTAAAAATTCATTACGAGGTAGAAGGATGCGGATCACCCATCATGCTCATGCACGGGTTAAGCAACGATTCTAGAGTCTGGTACGATGCGGGTTACGTGAATGCATCGAGCGATGAACACGAGTTAATTCTCCTCGACGTGCGAGGGCACGGAGCCAGTGACAAGCCCCATGAACCGGAAGCATACGACATGGGGCTGATGGTGGGTGACCTGGTAGCAATCCTCGATGACCTTGGTATCTCCAGCGCCTGTTTCTTCGGGTATTCAATGGGCGGGCGCGTGGGGTTTCGCATCCCGCTATACGCACCCGATCGTTTCAGTGCGATCATTTCAGTGTCGTAGATGGTGCTCATGGCGATGCGCCGGATCGTGGTCAAGCCCTCTTCGACGAGCAGGCGGTAGATCTTGGGCTTCATCCCCTTGAGATTCTTGAGCTGCTCGTCGAACAGTTCTGGTTGTTCCATGTGATGGTTGCACCTTCATCGAATTGTTGAAGTGTCGTCCATCGCACGATGGTTTACTTAAAATCGAAAAGAACCGAATTCAAGCAGTGGTGTCATTTTTCAAAAATCCCCGCACCACGTTGACCATGTAAAAGATTGAAAAATCATGTCCAAAAGAGACACCTATCCAACTCGTTTTGAAATAGATGATATTCGCAAGCACTATTACGAGATGCGAAATAAAATGGTCAGGGCGTGGAATCTAATCGAAAATTTACAAAAGGCAAACAATCTTGATATTCCCGATGATGTCTACCAAGAACTGAAAGATATCCAGTCCTTCGACGCCTCCGACCGAATATTCATGCATGCAGTTTTCCAATAACAAGAAATTGAACAATATGCCTTCAAGCAGCTCCGCGCCGCTCTTGACCATGCCCCGGCCACGATGGAAGGACTCGCCAAGATAGAGGAGCTGATCGGAGAAACCAACCAGGAAATGCAGCGAGAAGTCCCCCTATGGATTCTGGATATCCTTGAAAGGGAATAAGTTGGGTACCAAAAAAAAAGACACATGATGTGTACAAGCATGATAGCCTTCAACATTCGCGAAGCCCGAACGGAAGATTCAGGTCAAATCATCCCGCTTGCGATAGAATTATTCACGGGAGATGCGTACACCGCCGGGGATCTGGTGGAAAACTATGCCGAGGTTTTTGAAGCCGAATGGACCAAGTTGAACTTTTCGGCATCGTTGATTTTCGTGGCTGAGATGGACGGAGGTATCGTTGGCTATATCAAGGGACGGATAGTCCCGTGGTCGTCACCCTTCCTGAGCTTGAAAAATGCTTGCGTCGTAGAAGAATTCGTGGTCGAATCAACTTGGCGGGGGCAAGGCATCGGCCGGGCACTCATGGCTAAATTCGAAGAGACCGTTCGTGACGATGTCGATCGGATCGTGCTCAACGCGGGAGCTACCAACCCAGCTGTCAATTTCTATGAGAAGGCGGGCTTTCGCATCTTATCTTATCGGATGGAAAAGCGCTTTTGAAAAGCCTTATTCAAATTATGTTACTACGGCGATTGAGAACGGCGCTGGCATCGAAATCCTGCGGGAGACCGTGAAGAAGTTCGCGGACAGCTAACACGTCGATTTAATGGGAAAGTACTCTTATACATCGTCAACCGCCGCATCCACCTCCCGAAAATTGGTTTGCAATAGCTCGACCGTGCCCTGTCCACCGTTGACCCGGACTTGGTCGCCGGTGTGCAGGCGCATCGTGGCATTACCGCAGCCCACCACGGCCGGAATGCCGAGTTCCTTCGCCACGATGGCGGCATGCGATAATGGTGCACCAACGTCGGTCACCACGGCCGCCGCACGCGGGAACATCGGGGTCCACCCGACATTGGTCACGGTTGTCACCAAGATCTCTCCATCCTGCAACTGATCACCATCCTCGACCGTGGCGATTACCCGCACGCGGCCTTCCACGGTGCCAGTCGCCCCTGGTAGCCCCACGATGGCACCATCGGCTTGCAAGGGGGTGCTGCCGTTCTCTGCGAAGAGGTCAACGCGCCGCCGAGGGTCCGCTGCCCACTTGAATGGATCGAAGTGACCTTGGATGAGTGCTGGATATGGCGGGATGGAACAGTACCGTTCATGGACGGCGCGGCGGACCGGAACGCGAGCGAGAGAAGCTCGATCCTCTCCAAGAAGGGCCAAGATCTCGTCGATCGACAGGAAGAAAATGTCGTCTCCAGCTTGGGTGAGAGCTCCTGCCCGTTGGACAAACGAACGAAGTACCCAAACTGTCCGAAGGATTTCGGACCGGGTTGCTTCACGTTCGTGAGATATTTCCAACCAACGGTTGATTTGCAGCCGCATCTTCTTTTCGGCACGCGGGAAACGCTCATGCAGCCGGTTCCAAGCTTCTTGGCGTGCCGCCTCTTTGCGTGCCAGGAGCTTGTCAACGTCTATCTTGGCCTCGTTCAACGCAGCCAGCTGTTGATCGATCCATTGTGGGTCCTCTCCGGGGCGTGGCATGGAAACCTCGAACTCGTGTGGACCGCGATGGCCGAACATCTGCGAGAAATCGTTCCGGCCGATTTCACCTCTTGAAAGCTTGGCTAGGCTCAGCATCAATCCTAGACTGGCCAAGTGTCCCCAATCTCCGACAGACCCGCTGAGCAGTGCATCCGCGTCTTTTTCGCCCACCATCCGATTCAACTTCTCCGGGAGAGATATGGCTGATATCATGCCCTGGAGTCCCACGGCTGCCCACGTGCGGCAAGCCTCGACATGTAAAGGTTTTACGTCATAGTCCCAAAGCGCGAGTAATTCTTGGCACGTGGAGGCTGCTTGGATCTTGGTGCGGAGGTCTTCGCAGCGCCCTGGCGCCGTTCGTAGAAAGTCAGGCATCCGCCGACGATAGGCCCGCGATCTAAAGATTACTCGTAACAGCCATGGCAACGTTTCACTTAACAGGCTTAACCAGGGGATGGGGATGGTATGTATCTGCATTCCTTCCGGGAAGCGTCCCATACCCTTCTCGCTCAACTTGGTAAAGCGCTTGGGGCCGAGGATTGATGCGAAAATTGTAAGGTTCACGTAAAGGCGCCCGCCAATATTGCCATACTGCCTGTAGGATCCAACGACAGGAACGGCCTCGTCAAACATGATCGGGAGAAGTGACCACGTGCAAGGGGTCATTACATCGGTAATGGCTTCACCGGCGTCTCCTTTCGACCACAAGAAATCACCACAAAGACTTTCATTATATTCCCCGACCAGTGGGTTGTGGCCGTGCAAGTTGGTAATCGGGCGAGCCTGCACCAGGAAAAATCGACCACGTTCGAGAACCCACTCGATATCCATTGGCATGCAGTACAAGTTTTCGACCTTTATGCCGATACGAGCCAGCTTGGAGGCCTGCACCGGGCCGAGCACCGCTTGGCCGCGCTTGCTTGAAGGGACCGGTTGCTCGTGCGTCCCTTTCGAAGTGCGTACTGTCATCACGTCCTTCTGATTGATTTGTTGCTCGATGATTTTCCGTCGCAGCTTGCCCACCACGATCGTGTCGGGTGTCACTTTACCTTCAACGATAGCCTCACCCAGCCCCCACGAGGCGTTGATAACTACCTGATCGAGTGCCCCGGTCACCGGATTTGCGGTGAACATGATACCCGCGGCATCCGCGGGAACGAGTTTCTGCACGACCACTGCCATGCTCAAGTCATCGTGGGGAATGTCATTACGAACGCGATAGCTAATCGCACGCGCCATCCAGAGTGAAGTCCAGCAGCGTTTGACCATTTCCAGTACAATTGTTTCTCCGTGCACGTTGAGGTAAGTCTCCATCTGACCGGCAAATGACATCCCGGGCAAATCTTCCGCGGTAGCAGAAGAACGCACGGCCACGTGTAGGTCGCCACCGCCAAGCCCAGCATATGCCTTGCGAATTGCCTCGGCAACATCCTCGGGGATATCATTCTGCATGAAAAACCCATTTATTTGTCTGGAAGCATCTTCGAGCGCTTCAGGCTCATCCAAGGTAGCCTTAGCAGCAGCCGCTAATACCTTTTCTTGCAACCCGTTCATCGCTATAAATCGGCGATAGGCCGCAGTAGTGACATGAAACCCATCCGGGACCGGTAGACCTGCTGCCAGAAGGCGGGAAAGAGAAGCACCTTTGCCGCCAACAGTCTCGATCGTGGCCTGCGGACTCTTCAACGGCAGCGTATAATTTTGGGCCATGAATTGGACCCCCGTCTGGCTTCTTAATTCAGGATCATATTTGAAAATGAATTCGAGTCTACAATTAGGGACGCCTAACAGGACATAAAAAGCTTGTGGGGCTGGGTCTGGGGTAAGCCCAAGCGGCTAACCGACTTGTAAGGCATCCGTTTGGGTAAGGATAGATCACTTTGAACTGTCCCGTGTAAGCCTCAGTCGCTCTTGTTGATTTCGTGATGATCTTCCTGCATCTTATCAACGGCCGTGAAGTCGCACATACCCGTGTGCTCGCGTGACGCGTGGATGATGGTTTTCGCCTTGTTGTCTGATATGCCCTCGATCTCGGCGATGTCGTCGACCGTGCTCATGGCGATGCGCCGGACCGTGGTCAAGCCTTCTTCGACGAGCAGGCGGTAGATCTTGGGAGCCATGACCTTCAGTTCCTTGAGCTGCTCGCCGACCAGTTCTGGTTGTTCCATGTGTGTGCACCTTTCATCAAATTTCCGAAGATGCCAGAAGCAGCATGGCTTGCATAAAAGGTAAAGGAATTCATGCCCTGCTCGGGCATTAATTAACATCGATAGATTCTTTGTTGATCGATCGGAAAAATAGATTCCACGACCCACATCCATTTTTACACAAAATGGGCATGTTTATGCGTTCTTAGCGATGAGATAATCGACCATGTACATAATGGCCTCGTTTACATCGGAGCCAATCAAGGAGGAAGTCGGAATATAGGAAATGCACTCGTTTTCTTGCGAAATTCTGACCGCAATGCCATTAATTTTCTCCATTGATTCCTCTGAGACCAAATCACACTTCCCCCCAAGCAAGACGATGGGAATGTCCTTTCTCGAGTTATTCTTGATGAGCTTGGCCCATTTCGATACCTCCGAGAGTGTTTGGATGCAAGACATGTCGAACATGATAAATGCCCCGGCTGCCCCGTGAATGTAATCGTTCAGGATGAAATTGAATCGCTCTTGTCCAGAAAAATCCCATAATATAAGGATGATTTTGTACCCTTGGCGTTTCAAGAATTGCGTGTCAAATTGGGCACCGATGGTCATTCCTAAATCTTTCGTGAATTCGTCGCTCAGGTAACGGTGGAGCAAGCAGGTTTTTCCGACGCCACTATTCCCCCCAAAGACCAGTTTCCAGATAAAATCTACCTTGGGTTTCTCATTCGTTTTTATCATGCTTTGACCTCAAGGGGTCTTGTTCGTTAAGGGAAAAATTTTATTCTCGGATAATTATGTGTATATATCTGGGCAATATACAAATATCTTTGCATAATCCGTGTTTCGGACTTAGAAAGTGTACAGACCGATAGAGGATCATCATCTCTTAAGTCAATAAAATAGTAGGAATATGTCACTTATTCTACCAAATGCATATAATTCTAAGAGAGAATAATGTTTCTTGTAACATTTTTATTCCTCTTTCCATTTTTAATTATCATGTCTTGTAGCGAGAAACAGGCAAAGAAATGCCACAAGAAATATCCAAAGGAGCACGACTTCTGCAACGAGGATGGAATCATCAGGTACACCATTTATGATGCAATTCCTTGTCCACATTGCAAGAAGATGAAGAAATATCGGGCGAAATGAGCAGATAACGAGCAAACCAACATTCGACGAGATTTGCTCGAAGTTACGTGAGGCCGACAAATCAATGCCATCGATAGGAATCTTGGAAAAAACCGACACGGTGCTCTGGTACAGCTCCCAAGACATCGTGCGGTACATGACATTGCTGAAATACGCAATCTCATTCGCGCAAAACGTTCGTGACGGCCGGCTTGAAGAAGTTGGCCACACTCCGTTCCAAGGAGTTGATCGCCTCGAAAAGCATTTTTTGTTCGTCAAGACTCAGGTGCTCGAAGGTAAAAAGTCGATCGTGCTTAACTTCTGCTTCGATTTTTCCGAATCCGAGCTGAAATCCAAATCCTGGGCGAAACATATCGTCAAGATTTTCGTGGAAATGTTCCTTGACCGGGTGAAGGTCAGGGGCAATTTCGTGGAAAAAGTGCATGGTAAGCAGGTGGAATTCGCGACCATCTGCGATGATATCTTCAATCAGACCATGGTTGGGTCCAACCTGATACTCGACGACGACTTATTGCTCGATCCCCCGCAGGCCAAGAACAAGACCATCGTGCTGAAATTCTCGGCCATCGCGATCCAAGGAATCCCGATAGCCGCGAAGTTCTACGAGAACATGGCGAAGCACTTCAAGATGACGATCTCGAAATCCGATGACACGCGTGCAGTCCTTGAAAACCTCATCCTTGCACAGCTTTCAACGTTACTGTTCCAATCCCTCGAGAAGGGGACCGCGTGCAATCATCTCATCATCAAATTCACCGATTTCTCCTCGTTCATCGAACGAAATCTCACGATAAACTTTCTCCCCATTCTCCAAGGCGAGGCCGCGATTCCCGGGCCGGATGATTACTCGCTGATCACGATCTGCGAGGGCGATCCCGAACTTGCGTTCCTGTTCCAGCGCTCGGTGTCCCCGCTGGTCTCCGAAACAGGCCTGCTCAAGGAAAAATTCAATGGCAACGTGGCGCGCTACAAGTCCCTCACCGATCTCCTTGGCCAGTTCCCGCGAACCTTGAAAATTGATGGGTAAACGGCGTGTAAACCGCGGGTGAACGGCGAGAACCGCAGCGAACGTAAATTATGCGGTGAATGCTAATTCTCGATGGCGCATGCGGCACAACTCAGGGCTTGAATCGCATAAAACCGTCCTGCCCGAGGCTGACGCGATCCCTCCCCAACACGTCGGCAAACGCAGCGGCGGCATCGGCACTCTAACATCAATCGACACGTCTCGTGTGCCGGCAGGACGATCATTGCACGTTTTGCTCGTTCACTTTTGCTTCCCTTGCAACCTTAAAAAAGGTTCGAGAATGCAAGACAAGAAACACACCGATTACAGTTAGCATGAAAATTAAAAATATTGGTGCGAGAACTTCATTGTAGAAAGAAAACAGAAAAGTCGGCGTGTAAAGAAGTTGTATCATGAAATAAAGGACAAGGACAGCGCACGCAAACAAGATAATGCCGAATACGTTCATTGTAATACCTTTTCCGCGAATCTGCGAAGGTGTCCCCTTTATGCCTCGATTCGCCGCCAATTGGGGATGTTCCAATATTTCTTTAATCTTTTTCGCAAAAGGCACGGCAGCGTTCCCTTTGAACTGAAAGGCTTGGCCTGATTTCAAATCTATTTCGAAGACATTATTCATTGCTTTGAATTCCTTGTTGACGATCTTAACATCGGCGACTGCGGAGTAGGGAATTCTCGTGACCTGTTGGAGAACCTTCTTGGCACTATTTTGCATGACGCGTGCCCGCTTTGCGATTTGAATGCCGGAGATACACAAGGAGATACTGGTATCTCTCGTGCTGACAACGAAGGGGCCAAACCTGTTAAGAGGCGTTGCATTCCATTGTACTTGTTGCTGGGTTGCGGGCGATCGAGCTTCAATAGCCACAGAATCATTCTGATTATCAGCAGGATTTGCTTGCGGCACGAGCGAATTACCACAATTTGGACAAATTGTTTCTTCAGGTCTCGTGAATCGATATCCGCACTTCTTGCATGTCATGCTAGGCATGGTTGGGGTTCTCCGAAAATTCTTCTATATAGTTAATTGATCATACTCTAGAAGTCATGTAAAAAATCATTTCCCTCGTCCGCAGTATCAGTTAAAAAAGGGTTGAAGATTTAACACGGCTTGAAGCTTGTGCGTAGATATACGACCTGTTTCAATAATGTTCATCGGGACGATCGCGGGGAAGCAATTCTCCTTTGACCACCCGCTTGACTACCCGCACGGGTCCCACAGCCATTTCTGTGGCCTTGGACGCGTCCTCGAACGCCAATTCGATTTCCTTCTGCGACTTCACCTTGGCCACGCCCCCGCCTGGCACCGGGTTGACCGTGCCACACGCTGCGCACCGGCGGTTCTTGTAGGTCGGGACCGCGGACAACATCCGCCCGCATCCCCGGCACTTGAGCACGATTCGATCCATGCCTATCTTCACCTTGGATGCCGATCAGCCGTGGTACTCGCTGCAGTGCCGGCTCAACGGCTCGCTCTCGGCCGTGATGACGGTTTCGACCCCGTCGATGACCATGCTGGTAACCACGGGCTCGCCACAGACGTTGCAGGGGCGGAGCTTCACGTGACCGGCGATGGCCAAGATGCTGGTGTCCAACTTTGTCCGAATTTGAAGCAATGGTTAGCAAGTCTCACACTCTAACCTTTGTTCTCTTCCTATATACCGAGATTGCACCAGCAACGATAACCACGCCGCCGATGCCAGCTACAAGCCCGATGGAAACGTCAGTCGCGCTAGAAGATGCCGGGATTGGCGTGCTGGAGATGGCTGTGGCCATCACTTCCGCGGACAACGGCCCTTCCCCGGCAGCGTTCACCGCACATACCTTGTAGAAATAGGATTGGCCGGCCGAAAGGTTCGTGTCGATCCAGCCTGTCACGTTCCCGAGAACTGCCACCAATGCCTCGCTACCCGGGGATGTCCCTCTGAAGATGTCATAACCTGCGATGATAGTTCCGTTCAAGCCACCAGCCGGGGCGGACCATGACAAGTCAACTCGGTCAGGACCCGCGGCGGCGACGAGATCCGTTGGCGGTGCCGCGATCGCCAGTGTCGAATTCACAAGGATAAACGTCCCGCCGATCACGATGTAAACCGACAGGCTCGTGGCCACGCCAGCGTTGTTCCACGACGCATTATCCCACAACAACACTCCGGGAGATGATCCCTTCTCCGAATAACTCTTGTTGGCCACGTTGATGTTTATGAAGTATTCATTTCCGGTAGTAACCATGTCGAACGCCCCGATGGTCTCGTTCCCGTAATCGTGCTCGACGATCCCTGTTGCGTTCGAGAGTATTTCCTCGTAATAGATGGTCACGTTGTAGGCCGTGGCTGTCATATTGTCCACGAGAACGGTTTCTTCGTAGGTGCCATTGGCGGTGCTGATCGGGTAGTCGTGGGAGTTGACGGTGAACGCGTAGGTGAACCGGTCACCAGATGCGATCCGGATGTAGGTGTTCAACGCCACTGGTGAGAGTAATATCGTCACCACCTGGCAGTTCGACGCGTTCGACAGGCTGGCCCCGTTGTAGGCAAGAATGGCGTAATAAAACGTGCCGTTTGCGAACCGGTAATCCATGTAACTCGTTTGCGGGGCGTCCAGAATCGCGATCGGGGATAGTAATCCGATGCTTGCCTCGGTGATTGGGGCGGTGCTCTCGAACACCTCGTATTGGGTGGCATTGGCGACTGCGTTCCAATGGAGGGCCACCCAAGGGCTGGTGCTCGAGCTAGGTATGATCGGGGAAAGAACTGGCGTAGCCGGCGGCCCGAGAATGAAGAACAACGGGCTCCTACCATTGATGAAGACGTCGGACGCGTCGAGGATGAGGATGCTGTAATTGCCCGAGACGAAGCCCGCTGGGGGCACCACGCAGGAGAAGATTCCCGTGGCGGGGGCGTTCGTGGCAAGCGTGAGCACGTATGAAAAGCCACTATCGTCGAGGTCGATGTCGACATGGGCGCTCGTTTCGTAAGAATTCCACGTGATGTTGTACACGCCTCCTGCGAGCCACGTGCTCGTTGCTACCGGGCTCGTGACGTTGATGTACGGCGGCGCATAGAGCGTGAACGGCCAGCTATAGTAAAACTTGCTGCTGTTGGATGCATCGTCCATATATATCTCGTACTGGCCGGTGGAAAAGGTGTACCACGGCACCGACCAGTTATACAGGCCGTCATTGTCCTGGAGCGTCGCGATCGTGGATATCATTTTCCCGGTGCCCGAGTCGAGGAAGATGTTCACTGCGGAACTGCAGCCCGATGTCTCCCACTCGATCGCATGAACCATGCCCGTGTTCCACTCTGCGCTGCTGGCGGGGCTCGTGATGCTCTCGATGCTGTAGGACGTGCCGTGCTGGATGAAGATGTTTTGGAAGCCCGCGACGAGTGTGAACGAGCTGGCGATCGTGGCCCCTCCCAAGTCGACCGCGTATGTGCCGGGATCGAGCACTAGTTCCGCGGTGGTCCCGGAAAACGTGTATATTTGTCCTTCAATCGAAAGTGACCCGCCATGAACGTTGGAAAATGAGAAAATGCCAACCGTGATGTTTGCTGTATCCCATAAGGGAGTGAGAATGCCATAAAGGTTACCACCATGAGCGTAAACAATACTGCAAACCGTTCCGGCTACCACGCTCCCGGAATGGACCGTCGCGCCGTAGAGCGTTTCCGCGGTATCCGTCCCGAAGTTGTAAGCGCATGGTACCTCTTGCATGTTGTTGCCGTTGAAGTATTCCAAGTAGAGATCCACGTTGGAATCTATAGCTTCCGTCAACTCCCCGCCATTCGGGCCGCCCATGACCAGCTCGGCATCGTAGAACGTCCCGTATGGATCTTTCTGGCTCCCGTCTACGACGATGTTGTAATCCGTGCCGACAGTACCCGTCGGCTCGAATGTCGCCACGTCAAAGATCTGCCACCCGAATCCATCGTTGTAGGAGAAGGTAACATAGGGGTTCCCGAACAAGCTCGTCGAGGAATTGATTTGCAGCATCACGGTTGCAGGCAGGATCAGGGACACGTTGTTACCGGGGTTCGTGATCGATGCGGGCCCGTCAGCGTAGTAGGGTTGGCTGGAGGTAACGACATATCCGTTCCCAAAGATCCCCGAACTGGACATGCTCGAGACCGACGGGATCGTGTAATTCCAGATATTGTCGAAAAATTGAATCCTTTGGAGCGAGGCGCCACCACCGGACGCCGCCCGTGATTCAATTTGGGACACGTCCTGGAGCCAGTACACGTACACCTTGGAATCGACCGTGAATTTCAAGACGACGTTCAGCTGGATCGAGGACCACGTGCTCCCCCCGGGAGCCATCGTGTAAAGATCGTTGATGTCGGCAGTACCCAAGAATGACGTGGTCGAGTACGTGTATGACGTGTTGCTCGAAGCGTTCACGCCATAATCCGTAATACCCATTGGAGCTGGCTCCATCTGGCCATATAAAAAATACGGGTTAATCATCGCGTCGTTGCTGGTGTTCGCAGGTGATAGCGAGGCGGGTGATACTCGTGGCATTGCATCACTCGTTGATTGCAAGATCGCCTGAGATCTCGACGTTCCTACGCCTGAGCCGCTGGTCGTGAAAAAAAAACATAATGCTAAGCAGAATATGGAACAGAACAATGTGGCCTCAGTCGCCACGCGTGCCGTGCCCGTGACATGGATGCCGGTTTTCATCATGATTCTCACCTTTTTGCCGATCTCTTTCCGATGCCCTCCGAACGTGAACCATTATCCAAGCGAGTCGGGCACCATCGTGATGCCCGATTATCGTTGTTTGATTGGTAAAAACTGCCTCAAAAAGCGTCATTTGTAATAAATATATTCCTGTTATGAATACTTCCTAATTTCGATCATTTGATTTTAGAAACAAATGAATTCGATCGTGCTGTTTCCAGCCTTCGATCGTGCTGTTTCTGGCCTTGACCTGCATCCTGGCGAGCTGGGTGTGAGCCACGAAGAGGTCGGTCTTGGAGGCGGCGTTGCGGATCTTCTCGGTGCCGACGCCGTCGAACACGAAGATCGGCCAGATGCCGAGCCTGAGCAGGTGTTCGGTGCGGTAGAGGAAGCCCCGCAAATGGTTAATGACCCGCTGCGTCTTGTCGACGAGCGCCAGCCGCCCCTGCTCGGTCGAAGAGCAGGTGTTGACCTTCAGGAATTGGTGCAGCCACGCGGTCGCGTCGATGGCGACCATCTTGCCCGAGAGGGCCGATTCCTCAACGTCAGCAGGGGTTAGAAGGGAATGGAACTTGGAACCCATACCAATTCGAAAAACCTCTAAGATTAAAGGGAAAATCTCGACTATTTGACGAGAAGTGGTGATAGATTTACATGACAGGAATCTCATGGGACGATTGGGGTCCTTGGCTAAATGGAAACTACGATAAGACAATTGACTCGTTCTTTAGTCATATTATAGATGAAGATACGTATGAAGATAAATGGTATGGTGAAAGTGAAGGATATAATTCGGCTGAAGAAATGGCAAATATGGCCGACAATCTAGAGCTTCTTCTATTTCTTCCAAAAAGGGTTTATACTCGCATCAAAGAGGAGATGCCACAAATTACAAAAGGCCGCTGGTGTGTTTTTTCCGCCATTCAACAGGACCTTGATAAGCATCCAAACCATTTCGATTCTGCGAAGGACATCATTCTTGAAAATCTTGAAGCAACAGAAGGAAGCGACGCACTTGATCTATGCGTTCTGGAAACATTCGATCTCTTTTCTCTGGAAGAGCAGGAATTAATTATAGATAAACTATCAAGACGGGGATCACCATTTACAGATTTATTCCGCATACTCAATGATATTCTCAACTCACGATCCGTTGACGCTGTATTGTTAGTTACCGCTCTCGAGAAATTAAGAGAGACTCTCAGGCTTGATATTACTAACGTAAAGCAAAAAATGAACATGATAATGAAGATCTTTGCTGTCTTTTCTTCAATGATGCCTGAGTTTAGAGGCTTTTCAGAAAAAGATGCTCAAATCGAAAATTCAGATGATCGAGGCCCAATTGAAGAATTTGTAGCAGAAAAAGAACTGCCGATCCCCCTTTATCAATCACTGTTTCAAAAGATGATATCTCTTCTCAATTACCCACCATTTACACTATATTCCATTCCGGCCGACGATTTCAAGTCATTGTTGGAGCACCTCGCATATGTCTATCGGCAAAAAATGTATAATCCCCGAAGTGACCAAGTTCTTAGAGATCCAGAAATATTTGAAGATATCAGCACTTCACTAAGTTCTACTCAGTTATTCTTTGAACACTTCCAAGTGCTATGTGCGTATTTGAGAAGAATGCTTAATTTTGAAGATGCGTTATCTACAGATGTTAAGACAAAAATCCATGAAGAAGTGGAAATAATTGAGGCGTCCATTAACTTCATTTTCAAAATGCCTGTAAGAATGGCATCAAGAGTTCTAATGCGTGCTTTTCAAGCACAATTAACTGCAGCTGAGGGCACGTATGACACTCTCCAATCATATATGATTTCAAGGACTAATATGATTTCCATTATTGGCCCTTTTGCTAACGAATCTGATGATACAATGAAAGATTACGAAAAAATCGCAAGTCAGTTGAGATTGGAAGGTTTTCAGCCATGCTATATTCCAGGCAAGTTTTCCGGAGCTGCGAATTCCGTATTGTTTGATATTTTCGTTAACATGAGCAAGTGCATTGTTTGCTATTACAAAGCCTCCAATTCTTCTGGGCATGTTGATGAAATGTCAAGATTATTGGATCGACGTGATTGCCCTCCTGTCATTTTACTTTCTCCTTGCGAATTTCCAACTACGACGCAAATTGAAGGAATTAGACGTCGCTCTGATATGAATATCTTCTGTTTCAAAAAAGATTCATCAGGTATTGATGATTGCCCACATGGAGATATTTGTGCCTTCAGGGATAGATGCCAATCAGAAGGACACCTTAAACAATCCGTTGATGACGCTTTAAATCAAGGTATCGAGTGGTTGAAACAATTGGAAAACGTTTAATTAGAAAAAAAAGCATCGAAATGAAAATGATTCATAGATCGATGATTTTCTGCATCTCTAAGAATGCCTGCACAGCGGGGACCGCGTCGGCCGCCTGAATCGGGACGTTGTTGTCCAGCAGGCCCTGCAGGTGGTCCAGCCCGGCGATGGCCGATCGCACGACGCGCTCGGGGATGGCACGGCAGGTCACGGCATTCGCAATCTCCTACGGTTGCACATCGCACATTTTTCACCTCGCGAAGTTGAGAGGCATATCGTCGAGAGGTAGCACGACGGGCGCTCACGCGTCGTGGCGTTCGTTCGTGCCTGGCAGGCCCCCCGTTCCCTCCCGCAAGCGGCAGTCCTGCTCGTCGAGGGCGGCCGAGACCTGCGCCTCGCATGCCTCTTCATACCCGTCTGGCGGCTCCACGTTTCCGGTGGGCACCGACGTGAAATCGGCAGGGCGTCTCCTGCGTTTCGATGGTGGTTGGACCGGGGCCTTCTTCTTCGGGGACCGGCCGGTCTTGATGGCAGGAAGGGCCGCGTCGAGGCGATCGAGCCAATACGAGACGGGAAAGAGTAGGGCATCGCGGATCACGCGGGTGCTCGCGTTGAATTTCGTGGCGAGAGCCTTGTAGGTGAGCCTGGGGTGGGCATCCTTTGCCGCACGGATGGCAATGCGTCGTATAATCTCGAGGCGATTCATCACTTAAGGCAGTTCAGACCACCTTGGATGTTCATTTGCTTAATGCTTATCCTGGTGATCATCAATAGTGTGATAATACCAATAAACCCATCCAGGATCGCGACCACCTTCGGATGCAATATGTACACGCTGCACCTGGACAATCTTGCTCTTAATGCTTCTCTACGTCTAAGCGAGGTGTTCTTTATCCATTTTGCATTCTCGAGACGTGGAGCGTCGAGCATGGCGATCCTGACACTGGAACAACTCGAATCGGTCCTGATCGGGGCGGTCGAGCGGGCACAACGCCTGTTCGCGGCAATGGGCCGACCATTAGCGCTGTATCCGGGCGAGATCGAGGCCCTGTGGGACGCGTTCGCCTCGTACCGGGACCACCTGGCCGACCAGGAGCGGTCCATCACCGATTCGGGCGGGGAAGCCTCGGACCTGTTCCCTGTCTACTACATCTACTATGATTTTTCATCAAAAATTTCGTGGTTCGATATGGCAATAAAGGAAAAAGAAACATCAGTAGTGAGGGCAACAGATGAGGTGTTTAATCAAAATGAGTACCAACTCTAACTATAAACCATCTGATCATGTCGGAATTTATCCAGACATCTTTGCATATCGCAGGTATAAGAAAAATATTGATAAACTAATTCGTGCTGCGCATAAAGACGTTCCTCTTGACCAAGATTACGTAGGATTATTTTGGTCTGCAGTTGATGCAGGTGGATTCCTTCCGGGGATACCAGACCTCGTAAAGGATCAAGTTCGTCTTCTTGCCTACTGGATCCACCGCGAAATCTCAAATGTGGAACGCAGGCCTAATATTACTTCATTGGACTTGATCGATGCGTGGAGAAAGTATCTGGCTGGTTTGTTTACCAAAGGCAAATTTGCCATGAATGGCGCGTTGAGAACCTTGAAAAAGATTTTCTATGAATCGCCCGATTATTTTACAAGCTTGCGCTTGTTTACAAAAAACACCCGCTTGAAGGAGGGTTTGGCGGATCTTGATGCAGATGCACTTTGGGCACGCTTCCGGTCTGAATACGGAGACGCTTACCAAGTATTCGAGAAATTGTGCGTGTATGTCGGCTTTCAATTCGATCAGAAAGTCAAAGACATCAACACCGCTTTCCAATTATATGATGGTGGAGATCGACAACCTCAAGATGACCAGCTGCTAGAAACTTTGAAGACACTTATTCATTATAGGAATGCCATATTTCACGGACATGCAGAGGTTTCAGCTTCCGAGATCAGACTTTGGGATGGTCCTGATAACAATAAATGGTGGGCTGTCATTTCCCCGGTCGATTCAGCCAAGTTATTCGAGCCATTCGTGTCCATGATGGGATTGCTTCACGGACTTGAAATGACTGCGTTAGAACTCCAGTTGCAGTTCGACGGATCCCTCCTAAGGAATATGGTTTGATTAAATAGTGTGAGAATTCGACAAAGGAGAAGTGGATCGATAAAGGAATGATAGACATCGAAAACAAAAAAGGTGCAAAAGCTTGGATCAACACACGGTGCCATTTGCCTATCTTTCGCGCGGCTGGGCGATAAAAGATATGGATAGAGACTCTGCAAAATTTTACAAACTCGGTGCAGACTCTAATATAGACAGAATTCATATTGTTGAAGCATCGACGGGTAAAGATTTTTACGGCCCTGACGATATTCTTACGCGTCTGGATAACGAGAGCCCAATAGCGTTCAAGAAAATTAAGTTAATTTACGACGAACAACATTCTCCAGCACCGCAAGTAATAACTCAGGCCTTAAATGAATTGACCATTATTTTTAAAACGGCATTTTGCCAAAATCTTCGTACAAAAGCAATGAATAATATTTTATCCAAGTTACTAAAACAAATTTTCAAAGATTTCTCAAAAGATGATACAATAGTATTGCAGAAAGCCATTCTTGACGATTTGGAGAATTTTCGTTTTACTTCATTCTCCTTTTACGTTTGTATATCTGAAGTGGAGAAAGATTCGTTATGCACTTCCGATAATCCAGTATTATTGCTCGATCACTCCGATCTTGAAAGAGATGCTAGAAAAATCAACGGTTTGACCATAAATCCATTTTTCAACTTCGAGTCAAACCCCGTCATCGTCTACCCGTTAAACTCTAGTCTATTACTCTGTTTAACGATGGTTCCCACGATTTATGAATATGAATCTGAAAAAGATAGGTATGCGCCACCACGACTTATGTCTTTTCTTAGTTTATTACTTACTCGTGGAATTAGACTTGTCAATTTACTGCTGCGCAGGCAATCTAATTGCATTTTTTCAAGGAATGTAGAAACGCTCGATACAGTCATCAATTATATGCCGCCAAATTTAATTGTTAGAAGGAATAAGGTCAGTTTCGATGATCAAAAACTTAAATCAGAAATCAACATGGTAGATGGCAAATCCGAAAATATAAAGAACTTAGCGAGAACATTGGAGCGAAATTTCTTTCCACCGCCAGAGGAAAGAGAAGCCATTCAAAGAATAGTTATTGTAAAAGATAAGTTCGAATTATAATTGCTATAGATGACGGTCCAAGGCTTTATCGCCATTTAAACTATTGATCCTGTGTAATGGAAAGTAGTCTTCTACTAATCTCTACCCATTTGTCTCGTCGTTCTTGGGGTTTCATCTTTTTCAACGGTCTTTTGATATCATGTGCAGCTTCGTAATTTTCAATTCCCGTTCCTTCATAATTACATATTTCTAGAAGAACCCAAAAGATAATCAAATCTCAATCTTTTGCTTTATTCAAAATAGATGGTAATTCGTTATTTTTAATGAAAAGAGAAGTGAGGAAATCTTGACTAACAAGAAGAATACCTACTGTTGAGTTTTCCAATGCTTTGGCAATCTCCTCTTTCCAATCTTGACCTGGTTGAATCTTTGTGTCGTCCCAAATGGTTAGATTTTCATCGGTAATTTTTGGTCCAAGGGCTCTTTTTAGATCTTCGAGGGCCTTTTTATCGTGATGACTATAAGATACAAAAATCTTTGGCGATGTGGGTGATGGGGTTGTCTTCGTCTTCAAGGATTTTCTTTGAAAGATCACCCCCGAAGCTGTAAGAGGACCTATGAGTTGATTATCAACGCCTGATTTCAATTCGTTGTAAAGGATTGGAAGCGGGCGATACTCACCTTCAAGATACCCTTTGTAAATGAGGTTGCCAAGGAATAGAATGAGAAATTCTGGCGATGAATCAGGAAATATTTCCTTGAGTGCTTTAAGATCTGCAAAATCTCCATATTCCTCTTTGAGATTCTTGAATTCGGGCTGTTCTTTATTTTTTACAACACGATCAAGAAAATCACTGATTTTTATTGTTAAATTGAATGGATCAATTCTGAAGTATTCCATACACCAGAAAAGGACTGAAAAATCGAGAAAGTATTCTTTACTATTTACACTTCTATAGATTAAGGAAGAAAAGATGCGTCGTATCGTCGAAAAGACTTCTTCGCTTGAAAGATCTTGTGGAATCTGAAAATAAACATCGAAAGTATGATCGATATTCATTACTTTTTGATCTTGGATGCCTATATATGTGTTCAAATCATTTGGTAGTAATTCGTTAAAGTATCGTAGTAGCCACTTACGCTCTTCTGAATCTGAATCGCCTTTTTCAATTTCATCAAACAAACGTTGAGCGCTTTCCAATTTCTTGATTTGAAATTCCATTATATTGCATCACGATTCCTCTTCAGTTAATCCTACATCGCAAGAAATGGATTTAAAGATGGATCAAGGAGTCTTGTGGGATCATGTCACAACGGGCACGTGCAACCCCAGCACGTTCAGGACCACGGCGAAGATGCCACCGTTGGAGATGACCGACCCGAGGATCGTCATGATGCCGCCCATGATCAGGCACTTCGGCCCCCAGTCGATCCTGGCGACCAGCATGACGAGCCCGAGCGGGATGCACAGGGCCCCGATAAGGGAAATGCCGAAAAAGCAATAGCCGATGACCGTGTCGAACGCCGACGTCACCGGCCCGCTCGGCAGGGACGCCAGCACGAGCGACGCCCCCATCAGCCCGACGACGACCATGTTGGCGAACGCCGACGAGAACACCCACGAGATCAGGCCCATCACGTCCATGCCGCTTCTCCCTCCTCTTCCTGTGGTTCGGGTCGCGCATCAGCTTCCTTCGGCTCGATCCCCCCAGCCACGATGCGGTAGCGGCAGTCGTCGTCGCAGGACAGGTACTCGAACTCGCCCGACGGCCAGCCCGGCCCGAGGATCGTCCTAGTGCACGTGGTCTCGGCCCGAGAGAATCTGCCTTATGCTATCCGGTGATATATTAAAGGGCATTATTGGGAAATTGGGAAGAATGGCTATTTGAGAATGTGATGACCGAACCTTCCTGAATATCATTTACTTTGGAATAAAGAGTCCTAACTTGGTCAAGCATTTGCATTTCGGCAGGCAATCGTATAATTTCATAACCACTTTTTTCGATCACAGCATCCTTTTGTTGATCTTTTTCCTTGTCTTGATGATATTGCTGAGAATCAATTTCTATTGCTAACCATCTCCATTGGAATCCAGGAGTGGGCACAAACATAACAAAATCAATGCGATAATGTTCTGTGATCTCGATATGGGCTTGAGGAATTGGCATTGGAGATTCTCTATCATGATTTACTCTTAGGAATTGGTGTAAAAAACGACGTTCATTGCCTGATTGGCATAATTTTGATATGAATTCCCATCCAGGGCATGTTTCTTGTCCATAAATCCAACCGCCCGCAACGTGGCACTTGTGAATATAATCTCTAAAATCGCAACCACCGCATGATTCCATGCAACCCTCATCCCACGTAATATTGCCATAATCATCTATATCAGTGACTTGGGTGAAAAATTTACAAGGAAATTCCTCCAAAAATGATAATTGAATTAAAAAAATTCTGATTGAATAGGGTTTAATCTGGGATGGTAAATCGAATCCACAATCCATGGGCGCGCCATAAGAATCAGGAAATCCACGAGCATATTTACATTGGCCGCAATCTCCTGCGCCATACCATTGATGGTATTCACCAAACTTATGGTATATGACTTCTTTAGGGGGTAAGGGGAGTACCCTAATGCGTTTTAGTTTTTCCGGCCCAATATATAGAATCGGAGGTATTTTCAGAGTAAGAGCATCATCCAAAGGCATCATCCAAAGGCATCATCCATTAATCTTTTTTGAAACTATTACATGCCTTCGCCATAATTATTTTTGATACCGAACCCCATCAGCAGGGCGGGGCAGCGATTCTATCTATGTAAATGACTTGTTGTAATAAAAATTTCTAATTTCCAACCCAATTTCATCCAAAGAAGCAGTGCTTATGGAATAATTCCGCAATATCCACTCAGAAAGACTGCGCTTAGAATTAATTGTTAAATCACGCTTATCAGAAGTGCAATATCTGTCATCTGCAAAGATTATGAAAGAATTGTCGTTTTTTCCTCGAACCGGGCGACCTGCAGCTTGATTTACTGCTTGGAAGATGAAATAATCCTTGATAGAATAGGGCAAAACCGACTTTATCCTTCCATAAAACGCCTCTTTTCTCCTTTCATAAACCGTCGGAGGGGGTTGAGGGTAGCCGCAAATTACAACGGTATTCATTTCGTCACCGGGGAAATCAACCCCCTCTGAATTTCGTCCTCGAAGAACTCCAAGGAGGACGCCACCTAGTCCATTATTACCAGCTTCCTTATACTTTTCAATGAGAATGCTATTCTTATTCGAAGGTGAAGCCTCAGCATCTATCTTATTTTCGACATCATGATAATCATTTTCATTATAAACTTCTTGACCTTCTATAAAGGGAATTTTTCCAATCCTTCTTACACATTCTTCAAAGCCTCGAGCTCGAATACCATCTATGAATTCCCTGGACACGCAGAATGCCGCAGTGTTTCCACATGTTTCTCTTGACGCTGTCAAGATCAAGTCGAGATAAGCTTGAAACGTTTCAGGAGACCTCGTATCGAATCTTGAAGTAAAATTTGGTAAGAACAATGCCTTGGTCTTTTCCTTTGAAAACGGTAGCTCAAAATCACTTTTTGATAAAATATCGCACCATTTTAGATCTCGTAGCACTTGGAATTGATAAACGGAATCTAATAAGGTGCCTGAGAGAGATACTGAAGAGGACACTTTTTCATGAATAATTGGTCGTATAACAGGCCAAATATCAAGCCCACGAACATGAAGGATTATATGCCCTTTTTCAATATCATAGAATATAGCATACGAATCTTCTTTTTTCTCTTGGTAAATCGAAGATAATACTGTGATAATGTGTAAGAAGGTTCCAAGACTCGGTTTGAAAGAAGGTTCACGTCGATTCTCGATATCGATCTTGTTTTCATTATCGAAACGATCAATGCATTCCTTAATCTCGTCTTTTATTTGTGCAAGAGAGCGAGCACTTATCTCCTGAAGTTTCTGCAGAAAATGGCGGGAGTTTTCCTCCTCTTCTTTAATTCTACGCTGCATTTTTAACAAGCTATCTTCTTTATCAAGCAAAAACTCTTTGAAGCCATTAAATAATCGCTCAATGCTTGCATAAAATTCTGGAAGCAATTCTCGTCGTTCTGAATAACGGTTTCCTAACAAATAAATATCTTCGAGAATATCATCAATTGTCTTTATGGATACGCGCTGATGAAGCAACCCTTCTATCGCTGGTTGTAAACGATGTGCTTCGTCAATGATAACACAAGTTTCTTGAGAAAATCCCATTTTATCAAAAAAGCCACCAGGTTCGCCATATAGAAATGGATTGAAAGGGTAGAAGAAATGAACGGCAACGAGTTTGGATTTTTGAGCAAAAGCGAACGCTAGGGAATATGGGCAAGGCGAATTCTCAATATCTTTCGTGCAGATATCCATTATATCGGTGGCCTTTACTTCGCAAGGTAATTTATCGAGAAAATATATTATATTCTTCGCGTTGTTTTTAAAAAACAGACATTGGTCTGGATTATCTTTATTACAAGCAATTTCACATGCCTTGTAAACGTCTTTGGTATTTTTAATCGAATCGTTCAAACATAAGTTGGACTTCCCTTTCAAACAAATACCAAATATGTCGAGTTTCTTTTCATGATTAATATTTGATAATTCATCAATAGCACGCTCTGCTTCTTGATGACTTGCTGCACAGTACAAGATTTTACCATCCTTTGATTTTTCGACCAATGCACCTAATGCACTGCTAATTGAACAAGTGGTTTTTCCGAATCCACTCGGGGCTTTTATAATGGCGTGTTTTCCCTTAGAAAATGCCTTTTCAATAATTCTAAGGAGTTCTTCTTGATCTGGTCTATCGTCGTAATCATACGGAAAATATTCCATAAAGTGCCAATTAATTCTGTCCATCCGCATCCATCCTATTCGAAATTGCCACAGCAGGAAGTGCCATTCTTTCCCGTGTCCTTCTGGCCAATGTAATAGGACATAGGTCACTTATGTAATACTTAAAACACGTAATTTTGGACATTTGAGCATTGTTATGTGAGCATCGTAAATTCGATAAATAATCTAAAATCAATAAATTGGTTCAGTGATATATCTTCACTATGCAACCTCACTTGCGCATTCATGTCCTCTTTGTAGGAGAAAAAGAACATGATGTTAAACGCGCCATATTTGGTATCCAGATGCTAAGAGCAGACAAAGTTTATGTAGTGACAAAAAGTGATATGGATGCATACGCAGATCTTTTTGAATCAACGAAAGAAGAAATCAGGGAAATTGGAATTGAAGTGCAAGAAGCAAAGGTTGCTTATTATGATGTCCTTGAAGTTATGAAATTATGTGCCAAGCTCATCAAGGAAGAAAATGAAAAGGGAAACGAAGTATTTTTCAACCTATCAAGCGGGGGAAAATTACTCAGTGCTGCCATTACGCTAAGTTGCTCAATATTCAACGCGGACCTTTATTATGTAAAGGAAGATTATCCTGAAAAAACCATTTCGACCGAAGAACCTATCATTAAATTTCCAAAGTATCACATCAACAAGCCTGGAAAAGATCTAATCCAATTTATGTATGAACTCGTCGCATCCCACAATAATCAGTATGATCGATCCTTTACCAAGAAAGAATGCCTTAAAATATGCAAGGAGAAGAATATTGGCGAGTTTAACGTGCGTGCAAAGGATAAACCAAGGAAAGGTGATAATTCTTCTGGAGATTATAATAAGATGCGATTGCGGTTCTTAGATAAGTTAGTTGATCTCCAGTATATTATGATAGAAAACAAGACAAGGGGCCGTATCACTATCACCGATGCAGGAATGTTTTCTCTTAACCTATTCACAACATTCTATGGCCTTCAGGGAAAATAAAAAAGACTTAGGCATTTGAGCAAAGATTCACAAGGAATTTACAAACAAGGAAGAAGAAAGAGGTTTTAACTTAGAGTAATTTGATGCGTGGATATCAATCATTGTCAAGGTTTCTAGAATTATTACTGCTAAATCACGCATTTCATCTAAGACTGAGTTTCTGACCTAATTGAATAAGAACATATGGTCGAAAGTGGGAATAAATCTTGCAGGCGACCCACGACGGCAGGAACAGCACGATAATCGCCAGCAATGTCTGCCACTAGTAGGAGAACGGCCAACCAGCAAAGAACAGGATCGTAGCCCCGATAAGGAACATCTTGATCGTGATAGTGGCCTGTCCGGGATGCGCGAGGAAGAACGCGCCCTGACGTGGAGGTCCGCGCGGCTCGGCGTGCAGGAAAACAGGATCACCTTCCCTAATTACTAATTATGTTTATATATTCGTTCGGGGGAGCCACAACATCCAAAATACAAGAAGATTCACTATGCTGTACGATGATGAAGAAGAAACTCCCATGGAAGAGGAAGAGACACCCATGGAAGAAGAAGTGTTTATGGGCGCCGTGGAAAACAAGCCTGTCGCCCTGGTGACCGGGGCTAATCAAGGAATCGGTCTTCAGATCGCAAAGGATCTCGTTGCACATGGCTTCATCGTGTTGATCGGGTCGCGCAATCTCGAGCGCGGCGAGGCTGCGGCCGAGGAAGTTGGGTCGGATGCCATCGCGATCCAGCTCGACGTGACGGATCAGGCTTCGATCAACGCCGCGGCGGAACGCATCCGCGAGGAGCTTGGACGCCTAGATGTTCTCGTCAACAACGCGGCTATCTCGACAACAAATAAGCTGCTTGGTATGTCCATCGAGGAGTATGCTAAGCTGACCCGCCCGAGCAACGTGTCCCTCGATGAAGTGCGCAAGGTATGGGAAACCAACGTGTTCGGCCCCCTCGCCGTTTACCAGGCGATGCTACCGCTCCTGCTCGAGGCGCCGGCAGCCCGCATCGTCAACGTGTCGAGCGCCGTTGGCTCGCTGACGATGAACTCGGACCCGGCCAACCCCCGACGCTCGACCTTCGGCCCGGTTTACCCCGCGTCCAAGACAGCGCTGAATGCCATGACGCTCGCCATGGCTATCGAGCTGGAATCGACCGGGATCAAGGTCAACGCAGCCTCCCCTGGCTTCACCAAGACGAACCTAAACAACTACGCGGGCACGGAGACCGTCGAGGAAGGCGCCCGCGAGGCGGTGCGCCTTGCGCTGCTCGGCCCGGATGGCCCGACCGGTACGTTTTCCCACGCAAAACTCGGACTCCTCCCGTGGTGATCATCCCGTGGCCGCCGTGCGGTGCATCGAGGTCGGCTCGACCAGACCAAGACCAATCCTGACTGGAACGCGCGGGCAGGAAAACGATGGAGTTAATCAGATATTGCATCAATCATTAGATAGGAAAAAAAAAAGCGAAATATTACTCTTCTTTTCGACCTTTTCCTTTTCGACCTCTTTCTTTTCGACCTCTTTCTTTTCGACCTCTTTCTTTTCGACCTCTTTCTTTTCGACCTCTGGGTTCATAGACCGTTTCTTCCACGATGCGAACCGCTTGGCGGTCTGCTCTCAAATTATGTACCTCTTATCCCCTACGTGCAAGGACTTTACACGTAGACCGTTTCTTCCACGATGCGAACCGCTAGGCTGCAAAGTGAACATGGGACAAGACGTGCATAGCCGCATTGTGCTTGCCTTTCGCTTGAAAGGGCCGGTACCCCCTCAATCGATTTCTTCCCGTTCCCAACCGGCGTCCGATTCGCACTTACCGATGTGAAGATCCTAACTCTCTCGAGAGCGCATCCAGCTTGCACTGGCCGAAGGTCGGGGCTTGGTCGTGCTTCCTCTCGTGGACGCAGGTCAGGCAATTGTCCACCTCGTGGTAATGGTGTTCTTCCAAGAATTGCATGCCCGCGATTATCCTGCTCTGCATGATCACCACGCATCGTGAACGCTCAAGGCGCTTGACCGCCGTCCGTGATGGTCCAACCATACGTGGTGATGAGCGTTTGCCTGGCAGATGCGGCGGTACCCGCGCTGTATTGCGAATTACCGCCGGTGAATATAACTCCATGTTGCAGGGATTGTGAAGCCCATCCGGTCAGCAGGCCATCATAGTTCGAAATAGACAGGCTATCGCCAAAAAACATAGAGCTCATATCTGTGACGCATGATACGTTCCACGTACCGATGGGCTGGTCAAACGACGAGGCGGGAGCACCTTCGGTTCTACCGAACATCCAACTCATGTCTATAACGCTTGACGTGTTCCAGTTGCCAATGGATTGGTTGAAGGCCGGAGCGTCCTCGAACATGCCAATCATATCTGAGACGCTCGCGGTGTCCCATGAGTCGATGGGCTGGTTGAATGAATAGGCCCAAGTGAACATATTGCTCATGTCCATCACGTTCGAAACATTCCAGCTGCCAATGGGTTGATTGAAATAGGTAGCACTATCGAACATGGCGTACATATCTGTTACGCTCGATGTGTTCCAAGTGCCTATGGGCTGGTCGAAGGCATTATCAGAAAAGAACAGAAGGCTCATATTTGTAACTCTTGCCGTGTTCCAAGCACCGATGGATTGGTTGAAGGCAGAAGCCATACAAAACAACTCAACCATATTCGTCACGCTCGATGTGTTCCAAGTGCCTATGGGTTGGTCGAAGGCAGCAGCACCAAGAAACATGTAACTCATATCCGTGACTCTCGACGTGTTCCACTCGCCAATGGCTTGGTTGAAGGCAGAAGCAGCACTGAACATGTCTCTCATGGTCGTGACGCCCGACACATTCCAGCTGCCGATGGGCTGGTTGAAGGCAAAGGCACAACAGAACATGAAGGTCATGTTCGTCACGCTTGACACGTTCCAGCCACCGATGGGCTGGTCGAATGACGAGGCATCGTAGAACATGCAACTCATGTTCGTCACGCTTGACACGTTCCAGCCACCGATGGGCTGGTCGAACGACCAGGCATCGTAGAACATGTAACTCATGTCCGTCACGCTCGACGTGTTCCAAGCACCGATGGGCTGGTCGAAAGCATTATCGCCACGAAACATGCCACTCATGTCCGTCACGCTTGAAGTGTTCCACTCGTCCATGCCTTCCACTTCTTCAATGCTATTACAATAGCCGAACGCGAGCGACAGATTGGTTGTTCCTGCCAGATTCAAGGCGTCGCTGGCAGTGATTTCGAGATTCAAGCACCCGTAAAAATAGCCTCCCGAGTTTCCCAATCGCAAGCAACCCCATTGCTTGATGTCAAGCAACTTCAGCCAATCGCCGCCGTTGATGAAGCTCCAGCCGATTATCGTTCCTGTGATAGTGATGGTGTACTTCCCCTCGAAGGCATACGTGTGTGTTGTAGCTGGCTGGTTCCAGCTCGTGATCGTGTTACTCGTCAAATCGCCCCAATGAACGACGAAATTGTAAGTTCCATTCGCCACCAAGGGCAACTTCACTTGGTTATCGGCACTGGAGCCCGGACGCGTAATTGCCGTGTCCCACGACGAAATAAAGGCCATGGGATTATTCTCGTTTTGCAAAACGATAGCAATGGAAATGATGGAGACCCCACTCACGACGATGATGGCTGCGATGACGACCGCGAGAAATTTCTTGGATGTAAAGAATCGCTTCGATTCCATGTTCAAAACCCCATCTTGATATGTCTTGCAAGGCTTGTCCTCTTGGCTTCGAGACCAAGTCTTGACTAATAAAACTACCTCATAGGTCCTTCCTCACGATGTGTTGTGTTTCATTATCCATAATTCTCGAATTTCGTGGACAATGAACTCCCGGCTCACCGACGCGTAGCCATTCTTCACCGTGGACTCGATCACAACTCACAGGGCCGTCCCCGGGACGGGACGGCCTCCCGTCTCGTGATCCGCCGGTTCCTTGTCGGAAGCCGGCAGGGGCTTTAGCCGTGTCGAGCACATCGGGCACTCGCCCCAGTCTGCTTGGCAAGCGTAACCTGCTTGCGGTCCAGCCGTCGGAACGCGGCTTACTCGACCCCGGTGATCTGGACCATCCTCGGCGACAGGAAAGAAGCATACAGGAAAGAAGCTAGTATACAGGAAAGAATACAGGATAGAAGCTATACAGGAAAGAAGCTAGCCCTGATACTTGCGGGAGGGTTCGCGCCCTTTTGCGATCGTCTGCGATACGGGACGTGCTGACCGCAAGCTTCGCAACGAGACGCTCTTGGCGGATTGGTCCTGCCGCATCTCGGGCAGTTCCACGGCCCCTTGGCATCCAAGTTTGCATACTTAATCACGTTCACGCCAACGCAGAGCAGGATCGCGAAGGAAATCATGGAGACCACGAGATTCCAGCCGATCGTGGCACCGAAGTCACACGGCCCCATCACCTCGACCGCGAATTCCGTGTCTTGGTCGCTGGTTCCCTTCACCGTGATGGTATACGTTCCCAATTACCATTAGGGGGGAAAGAGTGGATATTTTACGTTTAGGCGGGCGCGGCCTTGAACACCACGTAGGGCACCGGCGACCGGTCCGACGCGTCGACGACCGTCTGCACGAGCGCCAGGTGGTGCTTCGTGGCGATGGCCAGCACGGGCGCGTTGGTCTCCCGGGTCACGAAGGCGATGCCCGTGATGGCGGGGTCGCCGTAGATCCCGGCCGCGTGCCGCCACGCGTGCAGGACCAGCGCCGAACCGAGCCCGTGGTTGCGGTAGGGCGGCTGGATGACCGCGCCGAGCTGGACGTGATCGGCCGCGGGTTCCATCCTGAGCATGGACACCCAACCGAGCAGCGTGCCGTCGGGGAAGAACGCCCCGAGGAACACGGGCTGGAAGCACCCCGGTAGATGCCCTCGAGCCAGAACGCGGCGTGCTTCCCCTGGTAGCGGGTATGGCGGTCGATGGTTCCCTCGTCGGCCGCGGCCTGGATGTCGTGTTTGAGCATTGACACCCAAAATATACCATAGAATAACGTGACTGCTGAAGATTATCTGCAAATCTTGGAACAAGTGAGCAGGACAGAAGGGTTTCTTCCGAGGCTCGGGGTCTTTCCTTAGCACGATAGCGTGTCGTGATTTTCACATCTACATTTATCTACATGCTCGCGGCGATGGCGAGTTCCTCAGATGTCAGTGCCGCAAGCATGTGGTGGTGCGTGTGCTCACACTTTTTTGAAAAAATGTGGTACAAGGCATGATTCCACGAGAATGCCCGATCAAAAAGAAAAAAGTTCATTGAATTGGCGCGAATGACGTGCTTTCTTTGTCCCAGATCTTCGCGCTTATCGCGAACTGGCCTTCCTTCAACTTTATACCGATCATGGTCGGTGGCAGGTGCTGCCAAGTGCCTGTGTTGTACACCTCGACAGTGTTGCTGCCGAAAGGAATGGTCAGGTGCTCGGCCTTGTGCGTGTGCCCATAGATCACGTTGGATAGGCCTTCGAGGTTGTTCTTCTGGAGGAACTTTTCAATTTCCTTCTGCCTGTATGCCTCCGCCTTGTTGTTTTCTTCCCGTTGCTTGACCCAGTTCTGGTGCTTCTTCACGTGCTCGACCAATTCCTCCCAGACCAGCCGCTCGAACCTGTGGCCCGGCTTTCCCACGGCCTCCTTGACGTCATCCATCTCGTCAGCGGGGTCCACGTGCTTGGCATTGTACATGATGTCGATGACTTCCTTCGCTTCCTCGGGATTGTGCATCAAATTCTTCCAGACCACGCCATAGACATCGTTTTCCTTCGGGAAGAATTGATAGCCGTGCGACAGCAATATCTTGCCATCGCAAGATGCACCCTTCAATTCGTTAATGTCATCATGGCCGGTAATGGTTATGGTATCGCCGCCTTCGTTGCTAATGCTGACCCACTGGCAGAAATTGCTCGGGTCGAGGAACGTTTCGAATTGCCCGTTGGCATGCTCCTTGAGCATGTTGACGAAGGCATCCCGGTGCTTGCCGAAGTTGTAAGTCTTGGCTTCCAGGCCATAGGCGATCGGGATCTCGTGATTACCGAGCGTTACCTTGACCTTGATGCGGTTGGCGAGCTTGTCCACTTTGCTAAATACATTCTGGACCTCGGGAATAGATTCCAAGGCCGATGCATCTTGGCAGATGTAGTCGAAGAAATCGCCGATGATCAGGAGACCTTGTATCTTGGAGTTCCCGCTCTCGAGGGAATTCTCGATCGAGGTCAGGACGTTATCGAGCAGGGTTGCATGGCTCCCGATTGCACCGACGTGGGTGTCCGAAATGACCAAGACTTCCGGCTCTTCACTTGCCAAGAGGCTGTTGAAATTATCATCGAATGCCTTGGCATCGATGTCTTCCTCTTCTTCCTGTTTAAACTTATCAACTTTGTGAGAGAGCTCGTGATGGCCTCTCTTTTCTTCGTTTTCGTCTTCCATTGCTCGTCATTTCCATTTGGTAGTTTGATGGATGATCCCCTAGTGGAGAATTGCAAATTTAAACGAAGTTCACAGGAACACCATCACGATTTCGAGCGCGATGACGATCGCGATCGAGTTGAGGACGTTGTCGGCGACGGGTGGGGACGCGTAATCGATTAGCAGGAACACGCCCGCGCCGGCGAGGGCAAGCAACCACCCGCCCTTGAACCAGAGCGTGAACGGCAAGGACGCGAGAAAGGCCGTGACAAAACCGGCTGCGAACCCCTCGATGCTCTTTGTCTGCTCAACCTTGTGCTTTCCAAATGCCTTACCGATGATGTTCTCTTGTCAGCAGCTGGAATTTCTTATTATTAACTCCAGGCAGCTCGAATATTTCATCGTAAGTGAACATTTTCGCGATTTCTATCGCGATGGGCTTGGCTCCCGATCGGTCACTAAACTTGAAAAGGGAAAACCCGTCCCGTGTAGTCAGCGAATCGCGTTAGAACGGGAGAAACGAGCATGACGCCCAAGGACATTATGGGTCGATACAAGGTTGGCTCTGTAAGGCCTCAATACACCGGGAATGGAAACGTGATTTTGCATATCAAGCTCAACGATACAACAGTTTTATTCTTCAAGCCCAAGAATTTCTATCTCCACGTCGAACCCGGCATGCTCGTCACGGCAAAGCTTTACCAATCAGGCCAACACGTGAAATGTAGTGATATCAAAAAAATATCTGGTTTGCCTGGTCTCTTGGCAGCAGTACAAGACGCAAATCCGATTGTTCGCGAGGCTGCCGTGGAATTACTGGGAAAATCCAAGGATCCCGCCACCGTGCCTGATCTCGTGCGCGCCTTGGATGATCCGGATGGGGCCGTCCGTGGAGCAGCTGCTGGCGCACTCGTCACTATCGGGAGCCCGGCTGTGCCTTCGCTCTTGGCCATCTTGAAGAAAGGTGACGCCGATATCCAGCAATCGGCCGTGGAAGCGCTTGGTAGGATACAGGATCCCATCGCGGTTCCCGAGTTCGTCACGATCTTGAAAGAAACATCCGATCCTAGGCTGCGGACATTTATAGCACGTGCCTTGATGCGCATCAACGAGCGTTCTGGAGTTACTGCCCTCTTTGAACTGATCCTAAGGAAAAATGACAGCGAATTGGCAGAAATTGCTTGTGGATTTGGAAAGAACAGCCTTATTGCGATTCCCGATGAGATCGAGAGAATGGTGCTTGAAGCAAGACGAGAACGGGAAGAGGAAGAAAGGCGGCGAAGGGTGGAAGCGAGAGAAGCATTTAGAGACACATATGAAAGAGAATAGTCCATCCCCAAGTGGAGGATTTTTTCGAGTCGGTTGAATGATGGGTTTAAAGCGTCGAGGCCAAGGCAAGTTCCTCGGCTGACATGGGCGCGAGCGCGTTGTGGTGCGTCTGCGTCACGACTTGGTTCAGCACCGCAGCCGACGCTTCCTGCAGGTCCTTGATGGCGCCGCTCGGATGGCCGAATAGAGATGAACGCACCTCCAGCACGATCAGGAAGGCCATGCCAGCGCCTTCGGGCGGCAGGGTCTTGGTCGGCTCGTTGTCGTGGTCAAACCAGCCGAGCGGGCCGACGTGCTGGACGCGTGGAAAAACATTCCTTGCAACGATGACCCGCGCCCGCACCTTGGAATGATCGGCCAAGACGCGGAGTTCCTGCCACGCATTGGCGTTCACCTTCTCGGGCAGGCCGACGACCCGCAGGCCGGCCGATGCCACGAGGGACGTGCCGCGTTGCACGACGAGAATGGTATCGGTCTCCATGTAACGATATTTCCGCTTCAGGCCGATGCCCGCGATCGCGTGGATCGAGGCAGGCAAGATGGCACCGATGCCTACCACTTGCAGGATATAAGTAGGTGCCTCGGCCGCACTAACGAACAGCAGGACCAGCCCGTCGAGCATCCAGAAGGCGACCCATGGCGACACGCGGATGTCCCACGCGGCCTTGCGGCTGGAAAAAAGGACAGTGATTCGAAACCGAATAGGTATTAAATATTCGATCTCGAATATTTGGATCAGACTATTCGAAATCGAACAGAATATTTACGAACAAAAGTGGGAACAACTCAACGTGTTCATTGTCCAAGAAAGTCTTGACTTGATGATCCTGTCGATTCTCGACGACAACTGTTCCACTAGGATCAGGGATTCCACTTTTTCTTCCAACTTCGATCGAGCAAGAACTCAAACTGGTGGAGGAAAAGACATCACCAAATGGTGTGATCCAGTGTGTCTATAAAAAAATGTAGGATTCTTACGTTCTCAGCCAACCAGATTGGACTTTATAGATATCTCCAATAGCTCATAACCGACCTGCAGGCGGACTACGAGCACATCAGCCGCCACGTCGCGATCCCTACGGTCCCGATGATGGCCATCGATGGGCAAATTCTTCACGTCTTGATGGGGAGGGCAATGATACCACAACTGTTCAGGATCTCCAGTTTCACGATGGCGGCTTTAGTCAAGGAAACGGTCTTTGCCACGCTATCGTCGCCGAGCAGGAGCGTGGTGAGGCCGAGCCTCTTGAGCCGGTTCACGTGCGCGGAGATGGCCTGGCGGGACACGCCGAGAGCCGCGGCGAGCTCCTTGATCGTGTGCCTTTTCTTGCCAGCATCGTACAATTTTGCCAAGATGCTCCGGTCGATGGGCCGGTTCCAAGCCGACATGGCGATCTTCCCGAGCTCGTCGTACAGGCTGGAATTGCCCGCGAAATAACGGACGTACCGGCCGTCTTGATATTTGCTAACGTTCTTGAAGTCCACGAGGACCTGAAGGTGATATTGCACCAATCCGTTTTCCCGGTCGGTGATCAGACAGATCTCGCGGAAATAGATGCCCGGGTTTTGCTCGATCACCGAAAGGATCTGGCCCCGTACGCTCGTCGCGTCAACGATCAGCTTGTTGTTGCCATCGGTGATGTACATGTACGAAGTCGAGAATGTAAAAGCCTGATTTGACGTGACGAGCAGCTCGGTATGCCCGATCGAAAGGAGGCACTGGACACTCGTGGTCACGACGATAAAGATGAATCCCATCGCGATGGCGGTTCTCGATGTTTTCACGGGTCATCCCACCTGTTTGATAGATTGAGGCGAGTTCAACACTATAATACCATTGGTACGAACGGGAGCACCTGCTCCCGCACGTACCGGGGCCTTTAAACGAAATGCGCTGGTAGATCGTCACGAGGCATTGCAAACCGAAGAAATCAAGAACAGGCATAGGTAAAGTCCATGGCGTTTATCGATCTCGTTGACGTGTGCAAATCATACACGATCGGTGAATACATGGTCATGGCGGTGGACGGGGTTTCCACGCAATTCGATAAGCGTGATTTCGTTCTGATAAAAGGCACTTCTGGTGCGGGCAAGACGACCCTCTTGAACCTCCTCGCATCCTTCGACAAGCCAACGTCCGGTTCCATAATCGTGGACGGCATCAACACGGTTCTCCTGAAGGAGGACGCGCTGGCATCGTGGCGCGCCACGAGCATCGGGTTCGTATTTCAAGCGTTCAACCTCATTTCCACCCTTACCGGGCGCGAGAACATCCTCTTCCCGGTGCTCTGCTGGGAGCCGGAATCACCGGACATCCACGCCAAGGTCGACAACCTGCTCGACATGGTTGGCATGGCGGATCGAGCAGACCACCTTCCCATGCAGCTTTCCGCGGGCGAACAGCAACGAATCGCCATTGCCCGAGCTTTGATCAACGAGCCGAGCACGATCATTGCAGATGAACCCACCGCGAACCTGGACCGCAAGACAGCCACGTGCATTCTCGATATTTTCGACAGGATCGCGAAACAGGGCGGTGTAGAGACAATGATCGTCGCCTCCCACGACGATCGTTTCGACGAGCTTGCCACGAGGCGATTCATCATGGACACGGGGCACTTGACCGAGTCTTGAGGCGAGGATCCCATGACCAATCTCGTCGCTGCTGACGTACGGAATTCGGCGAGACGCTTGATTTCCGTTGCCCTCGCTTCTCTCGCCCTGAACGCGCTCACCACGAGCTTGATCTGCGCGTTCGGCTTCCTTCTCGGCGTGTTCGCGGGGTATTCATCAAACCCAGGCCAGCTCATTTATGATTATTCGATCTGCAGAGTGATTTTCGATTTTCTAATCGTGCTCCTCGCATCATCATTGATCCTGCAGGTCATCGTGCTGGCTTCCTTCGTGCAATATTACATCGACAAGCGGTTGCAAGATGTCGCCATCATGAAGAGCCTCAGCATGCCATCGAGCGACATACAGGGCTTTTTCACGAACCCGTTGCTGCTGGTCGTGCTCGGCGGAGCGGGTATAGCCATCCTCTCTGTCCTTATCATCGCGGGTTTGGCTGGCTTTATGGCATCGATGGTGGGCTTGATGCCGGTGCTCCTCCTCGTGCTCGTTCTAGCGATAAATATCATCTCGGTACTGGCCGCGGCAACGAGAAAATTCGGGGCACTAAACGCCATGTCCGTATCTGCCGTGATGGCCGATGATTTCAACCAAGATTTTCTTCAGGTGCGGAAAAAATCGAGGTTTACCTCGGTGATCGACAGGCTGGGAATCAAGGCGAAATTAAGCTACCGGAACCTGATGACGAGGCGGCGCGAATTTGCGAGAACTGCAACGATTATGGCCGTAGGATGCTTCATGGCCAGCGTCTTGTTCACCAGCGGGTTTGTCATTAACGAGACGTTCACGCACTACTTGACGGCGGCCACAGGGGCGGAACGGTCCGGTGCCGTTATTATGATTGCTGGTCCCGCAGTGAGTGCCACGGTCCAAGACGCGTACCAATCCTTCTCCACGCCAAATGTGAGCTTGCCCTCAAGCGAGAACCTTTTGGATGCGACGAATCTATTCAACAGCTCGCTGTTTCATGTAGACCTGTTTGGAAGCGATTTTTGCACGGTCGATTGGTGCGCGGTGCAGGAGGTGGTGCTCCAGGAAATACAGGGTATTGTCTTCACGGGGCTGGAGAATGCATATCCCCCCTATAACCAGTCCAATCCGTTCGGGAACCAGACCTATACCGTCATTGGCGGCACGAGGATGTGCAGGACATTGGCTTTCGGGGTCGATTTTTCGTCGATGTTGCAAACGTGGCCCGGCTTGGCAGGCGATATCGCAGGCCAGACGGCACCCTCGGTTGTACTTGGAGACTCGATCGCAAGCCTGATGGTCGACAACCTGCAGGATGAGGAGATCGGCATCGCCTCTGGAGAGTACAAGATAGCCGCAAGCGTGCTCGATCCGGCCAATCACGGCTTCACGGTCTACATGCCAATTAATGACTTCTGGGTGGACCTCAATTGCCCCTCCGGGTTCGTGAATTGCGGCTTCCTGGTAATCTCATCTGCATATCTCTCCATGAAGTCCGAGATCCTGCAAGAGGTGACGGGGTACGTGAGATCCATATACGGTCCAGGGATTGCTGCGGTCGATCTCTCGTCCGTCCTCGCCAGCGTGCCCCAAGCCATGAATGGATTGCTCGCCATCCATATCGCGCTCGGGACGCTCATTTTTTGCTTAGTCGTGTTATATTTTCTCGAGTTTGGACGACTGGCCATGAAATCAAAAGCCCGCGAGTACCAAGTAATGAAATGGCTCGGTGCTAAGCGAACATTCGTACGGGACATCGTCTTTGGCGAGTCTATATTCGGCGTGTTTTTTGGCGGTATAATAGCCACATCGCTCAACCTGATATTCGATAGCGTCATACTGGCAGGGACAGCGATTCTCCCACCAATAAGCATACCACTCTTGATCGTAGTGCTGGTTATCTTGGCCTTCTCCTTGGTAACCTGGATAACGACGAATATCACGACGAGATCCTTAAAATAAGGATCATCCAAGAATTTTGGCCTATTCATTTTTTTTTCCAGCAAAATCACGAGAAAAAGCCGAGGATCTCGCCCGCGGCACCCTATGCCACGCGCCGGGCCTCCTCGTCCTCCGACAGCACGTCGAGCGCGCCGAAGATAGTGCCCACGACGAGCAGGCCGGGGCACCACTCCCGCTGGTTCCGCGTGATGGCGCACAGCCCGAAGTCGAAGGCGTCGGCGGTCGGGGCCTTCATGTAGAGGACGTTCCGCGACCAGTCGATGCCGTGCTGATGCTTGCAAATCTCTGCGAACCGCGCGGGCGAGAAGCCGTTGGTCGGTCTTGCCCGTCGCCTGACCGCCGAACAGGTGGTAGACGCCGGGTTCCAAGCGTCCGCGGAGCAGGTTGAGCAGGATGACCATGAATCAATCAACCTCCATGTCGTCGTCGGCGTGTGCGGTCCACCACCGTACGAGCTCCTGGAACGTGGCCGACGTTCGGTCGATCTGGATGCTGTCGGAGGCCTCGTTGCCACGCACCACGCCGTTCGCGTCGATGTAGACGACGAAGGCGTGGATGGGGTTGCCGTGCAGGATGAGGTGGCACACGGGGTATTTCGGGGCGTTCGTGATGGCGGCAACCGGGAGCTGGACCCGGAAGGCCTTGCCGCAGGCCGCGCACCGGCTCGTGGCCTTGAGCGTGATGAGCCCGTGGTCGATTTGTTCGTGTTGGATGTCGAGCATAATTGATCAAAATTAGCCTGATCAGAAGCAATTAAAAGAAAATTTATGATCATTGACCGGTGCATTCGGCAATAATCAATCATAACCTTGTACCGGCCGTGCACGCAAAAGCTTCTTGTCAACCTTGCCTACTGCGGTGAGGGGCATCGGATTGATGAACTCGATCGATCGTGGCACCTCGTGCGGCGTGCAGCGGCTTCGGGCGTACTGCATGAGCTGGAGCTTTATTTCCTCTAGTCCAGACTCATTCGCGAATTCGGGCTTCAACTGCACGTATGCCTTGACCAATTCCGAACCGGGTCGACCGGGATCTGGAATGCCGACGAGAGCGATGAGATCGACTGCCGAGTGCTTGGCAAGGACGTCCTCGACCTTGGCGGAGAACACCTTGTACCCCCCGATGATGATCAAATCCTTCGTGCGATCGACGACGCGAATGTACCCATCCTCGTCCATGATCCCCACGTCGCCCGTGTGCAAGAAACCATCGGCATCGATGGCATGAGCGGTTTCTTCGGGATTGTTCAAATAGCCTTGGAAGACCATCGGCCCTCGCACGCAAATCTCACCTGGCTCGCCAAGCGAGACCGCCTCGTTCGTTTGAGGGTCTACGAGTTTCACGTCGATGTTAGGCAGGGGCATACCAACCGTGCCGAGTTTCTTCGTGCCGTGAACCGGATTCATCATGGATGATGCACATACCTCGGTCATGCCGTAGAGCTCGATCAACTTGTTTTTGCCAACCACGTTCTCGAGATCTTCCTGGGATTCGACCGGGAACGGCGCCGCGCCGGATATCATGTACTCGATACTTGAATGATCCATCGCCCGGAACCTCGGGCTCTTGAGGAGCATCTGGAACAGCGTGGGTACGTTGAGTAGCACGCGCGGCCTGTATCTCTCGATCACATCGCAGAAATACTTGATATTTCGTGGATCGGGGATGAGCGGCATTGTCCATCCGAGAAAAATGGTATTTTCGAGGAAGAACAGCCCGCCCATGTGGAAAAACGGAAATCCTGACACCGCCAGGCCGCTTCCGGGCTCCCATTTCAACCACTGGTGCACGATGAGCAGGTCGGCCATTAGGTTGCGATGTGAGATGATGGCACCCTTGCTCTGCCCCGTCGTTCCTCCAGTGAACATGATGTAGGCGATATCGTCTGGCGTTAGCTCGACACTCGGCAGGAGGTCGGGCATTCTTTTCAAGATGGATATGAAGTCGACGACTTTCTTGCCAGGCACCGGCGTGACCTTTCCATGCGGGATTTTCTTGAGGACAATTCCTAGTGCTCGCTTGATCCGGGGTAGAAAGCTCGCGAGATTGCTGACCACGACGAGGGATACTGATGGAACCTGATTCGCTATCCCTGCGAATCGCTTTTCGAAGATCGCGTCGATGGTCACGAGACAGACTTTGGTCCCCCTGGAGCCGAGATCGTTGAGTTGCTTCTGCATTTGTTCTTCCGCGAGCAATGGCGACAGTCCGGAAACGATGCATCCTGCCTTGAGCGCGCCGACATAGGCGATGACAAACTGGGGTGTGTTGGGCTGATTGATTGCTACGATATCGCCTTTGGTGAAGCCCTCGTCTATCAACATGTTGGCAAATTGGTTGGAATAGGCATCCAGCTGGCCGAACGTCACCCGAACCCCAAAAAATTCAAGTGCCATTTTATCAGGAAAATTCTCGAAGGTTGGGCGAATGGCTTGCGGATAGGTGGTCTCCCAGCTACTTTCTGGAAGATCCTCAACGTCTTCATCCCAGTGGGCCTTCCAGATTCGGTTTTTGTACGCAGACATGTGAGATTTCCTCGTCCATGCAGACCGTGTTAGAGTGCTTGGCCAGTTCCTACCTGATCAGGTCGAGATTTTCAGGTGAACCATCAAAAATGTATTTTTGATGCACCAATTCCTGAGCATAGTACTTGGCGCCAGGTGGATAGGCTGAATCCTTGACACCGCCGAGCATGACCGAGATATCGGTCATCAAGGGTTGTGCATTGATATACAGGTTCGCTACATCCAGTTCCTTCTTGAATGCGGCGATATTTTCTTCGGAAGACGTGTACACGGCCGCCCGCATTCCGTAATTGGAAAGGTTCGCGAGGCGTATTGCATCTTCCAAGCTCTCGGCTTTCGTGATGCTTCGGACTGGCCCGAAAGCTTCCTCGCGAAACAGGAATGGAGCCTTGGGCAAGTCGCCGACCAATTCCGGCGGGATTTCGACAAGCGTCGGGTAATAAAATAACCCATAATCGTAGCCCGTGTCGATTTCTTGCTCGCCCGCAATGACCTTGCACCCGCGTTCCTTCGCGTCGCCGACCATGACCCGCATCATGGCGAGTATTTTCCTGGAACCGAGCGGGCCGACATCCACGGCGGGATCCATGGGATCGCCGACCTTGAGCTTTCCGATCTCCCTGGCAAGGGATTCGACGTATTGGTCGTAAATATCTTGGTGAACGATGATGCGTTTCATGGAAAAACATTGCTGGCCACCATTCGTGAAACTGGCCTTGACGTTCCATTCCGCGACTTTCTCGATGTTGACATCATTCATCACGATGCCGGCGTCGTTTCCAGCGCATTCGAACACGAAATGCTTGAATGGCATCGTGTACATGTTCAATCCCATGGACTTGTCGATCGAGTTCTTGAGATACTTGGCATATTGCACGATGATATCCTTGGCCGTGTGCGACGAGGAGATCGACAGGATTACTTTGAGCAATTGATTTTGAATGAATTCTCCAATAACCCAATCTCCGGGTGCGATGCATAGATTGAATGCATCGATCGCTGGGACTCCCATTTCCTGCATCATATCAAGCACGTGGATCATGGAGAGGGGGCAAGCCGTGGAAGGTTTCACGATGGCTGGATTGCCGACGAGGTAATTCGCACCCAGCATATAGAGGGGCAGCGAAAGCGGCGAGTTCCGCGGAGCGATGCAGGCAGACATGCCTTGCGGAATGTGTACAATGCGTGAGTGTTGCTGGCCATCCGGGCTTTGGAGCGGGCGGTCCTCCACGAATTGGAGGTAAAAGTCGGAATGTTTGAAGCCATCCGAGACAATGGATAGCTCCCATTCCGAATACTTGATGGGAAGCCCGCCTTCGGCCACGATCATTTTTTTTACGTCCTTCTTCTTGGATTGAAGCTCGCTGGCGATCCTTCCGAGCCATTCTACCCGCTCCTCGAAGGCCATGCTTGTCAAGGCTGACGCATTCTCGTGCGCGTGCTCGATTTTTTCTCGCAATGAACCTGCCGTGTCGGCGAGGATCGTGTCAAGTTCCTCGCCGGTATACTTGTTCGTGATTTGAATGCTTCCGACAGGTGTTTCTTGGCCCGTGTTCATACCACCTTGTCTTTGTCCTCTAGAAGGTTACTTCCGTTGAGTTTAAATAAACAACTCTCCGCTTGAGTTTTCCACCTTAATCCCCATTCTACGACAAAAAACATATCTCCCATATGCCGGCAGGAGCTAGGACGGCGGAGAAATCTAGGGAAATTTTTAAAAGCATGTTGCTGGAATTTCAACCAAGCCATGAAACTCCTCGAATCGCACGAGCTCGTGAATGCCTTCATCAAAAAATTCGTTGCCGTACCGGGCATCGATGGATAGTTTTTTCATGACGCTGCTTTAAGCAAAAGTTGAATCAGGCGTATGTTTCTCGCATTTCTTTTAACCATTCGTCAAAATTTCCAACGATTGGTAATTTTCGAACAAACGTTCGAAAATTTGCCTTGATTTTTTCCCGACCGTCATCACTGCGATAATATTCCATCCTTTTTCCTTTGTCGAGATTAAATTCCTTGCACAAGGGCATCAAGTTTATAATATCATTAGAACCACCATACGCGTAAGGCAACATGTGATCTATTTGAAGATCCTTTCCTTGGAAGGTTCTATTACAGATTTGACATGCATTTTGATGGTTCTTTTTTACTGCTTCCTTCTTATTTTGTTGAATGCTTCGTGAATCATTTTCCGTATCTGTATGCTTTTTCAAAACATAATCATAGATAATTTCTACAAGCTTATTTTCCAAATCTTCAAGAACAGTATTGCCAGAGTTCTCTACCTCAATATTACCATTCTCCCGCGGAAGAGAAGGCTCCTGCAGAAGAATGACATGGCTATTGATTGGACGATGGTTGAAGCGAAACCTGGTAAGGAGGTTCTTGTTTTTAGGGGAAAGATTCAAGACCAAGCGATCGAAATAATCGATAAAAACTCTACATTGCTGAGTTACGAAAATAATTAATAAACTGGTATGAATATGAAAAACGTCTTTCAACTTCTCGCGGAATACAACATTCAAACAGACCAAGATATGATCCAAATCATTGATCAACTCTACCCCGCTAAAATCAATCAGGACGTAGGTGCCTATTATAACTCCATTCTTGGCATCCTAAATCACATGGTTCTATCGATTATTTATT